>WPCG01060389.1_pt1 | contig 64988 bp, 52 predicted proteins | sample 5403311 | NCBI WGS metagenome assembly WPCG01 (sample SAMN12869467, study PRJNA574797) | sludge metagenome | isolation source: wastewater treatment of Control | place: China:Beijing | collected 2019-05-17
TTTACTTGATTATTCAATTCAACTATCTCTATAGGTTCAATATAAAGAGTTTTACCCGTTGCCGATTCATCAACTATAAATCCTTGTACTCTTCTTTTATTAGCGGCAGGCACTGGCACCAGCATCTTACCCTCTCTTATAGATACTGTAGCATCGATATCAATAAATCCGTCTGCCTGACCTTTTTTGAGAATAGCATCCATTTTCTTAGAAATAGAGCCCTCTTTAGATCTTATCGACCTTCTAATGGACAGAAGTTCTTCGCTGGCATTGTCTTTAATCTGACCAAATCTATCTAGAATCAAATCGATCCTATTTAAAATTTGAGGAAAAAAAACAATATCACTAATTAATAGTTTTAGGTTAAGATACTTCTCCTCCTTTGTCTTAGAGAAAAAATTAATTAATTGACGTAACAGATCTAGAGATGTCCTCAACTTTGACATTTGAGCAACATCCAAATAATAACTCTCTTGCTCTAGTTGTAATAAAAAAGGTAAAATATCAATATATCCATTTGAAGGGAAACTGCTCTCCATCATGGATATCTCAACCATCTCGTCTGTTAAAATCAAACTCTTCTCTATCTTCTCCTTAGAGATAAGAAACTTTGTATTAATTACTATCTCTTTTGCGCCTTCAGTTGAACAGAGATTTATTACATACTCTCTTACTTTATCGAAACCCAGTTTATTTTCTAATCTAATTATATCTTGCATAATACTTATCTAAAAGAGCTCTCTACAGCTAGTCTAAGTTCCGAAATACTATTTATTACTGTAATAACTCCATTATTAATAAAAGAAATATTACCCGTCTGTTCAGAAACAACAATAACACATGCATCACTCTGTTCAGAAATCCCTAGTGCTGCTCTATGCCTCATTCCATACCTAGCAGGGATATTGGGATTCTCAGAAATAGGAAGAGTACATCTAGCAGCAACAATTCTATCATGAGATATTATCAGTGCCCCATCGTGTAAAGGTGAGTTTTTATAGAAAATGGACTCAATTAATCTTCTTGAAACTTTTGCATCCAATCTATCTCCACTATCAACAACAAAATCAATAGAGGATAACTTAGATATAACAATTAAAGCCCCAGTATTTGAAGATGACATATTTGAGCAAGCCTGTGTTATCTCATTCAAAATTTCTCCAGACAACTCATTTTTTTTTACTCCAATAAATATATTGATCAGCCTAAATCTCTTACTAGAATCCACATATTTGGTGCCTAATCTCAACAAAAAACGCCTTATCTCTTGCTGAAACAATATGATCAGGGCAATAACTCCAACTCCCATAATTTGCCCCAGAATAGCACTTAAAAGCTGCATTTGCAGAGCCTTGACTAAAAGCCAGATGAAATAAAACACCAGAATACCAGTAAAAATATTAAAGGCAGCTGTTCCTCGCATCAATTTATAGGCTTGATATATCAAAAACCCAACAAGTAATATATCTATAATATCAATTAATTCAATTTTTATAAAATCTAACATATTATCACAAGTTTTTTGTATTACTCAACAGTCGCTAACGTTAAAACAGAAACTCTGCAACCGCTAACTTTTAATAACTCTTTTGCACATGCAACAGTTGTCGCCCCCGTTGTCATAACATCATCTACTAAAAGAATATGTCTATTCTCTATCATTTTTTTACACTTTTCACTCACTACATATGTATTGTATATAACTTTTGCTCTATCCTCTCTACTTTTAGCCGTTTGAGTTTTCGAATATCTAACTCTCTTTAAAACACTAGACTTAAAGGGTATACCCATCTCATCAGAAAGTGTTTTTGCAATAATAAGAGATTGATTATAACCTCTTTTCAATATTTTTATCCAATGTAGCGGTACAGGAAGTATATAATCAAACTCCTTATAGCAATTATGATCAATCATCTTTTGAGCAAGCATAGAGGATAGCTCAATACCAACTTTTCTATCACCTTTATACTTAAAATCAGAGATAAGCTCTTTCCAAACACTCTGAGAATTGTAATACATCAACGAGATTACACATTCTACATTAACACTAGAATTTAAGATATGATAACCAGGATTATCGCTCCAACTCCAATAGTATGAATATGGAAACTCTTTATAACAATCATTACAAATCTTAAGGGGAGAGTAAGAAATATACTCTCCACATATCCTACACCTTTGAGGATAAATAAGATCTGCAATACCCATTATTTATTACACTTCAAGAGCTTTTAATAACTGATTATCGCTTAAAATCATCTTCTCTACTCTACCTCTTTGAAAATAGTATCTATTCACAATCTCCTCCTCTAGTACTGATTTTATCTCATTTTTATATTTTTGGAAAACAATCTCTTTACTATTTTTAACACCGCTCTCTATACTATCTATATAATCTTTAAGCTGGTCATAAGTCCCCTCTCTTTGAGCTATAGCTTTAAATCTAGATAACTCTATCTCAGAAGTACTCCTATAATCAAAGTCTTTATCTAAAGCCCATGTTACAAACATATCATACTCTTGATCTGTTAACGAAAACTCTCTTGGTGCAGATATACTTAAGTTTTCTTTATAATAGAGCATTGAATAATCATTCAAAATATCTGAATATATTAAGGAGACTACTGGTCGACTGTATATTTTTTGATCAACAACAATATCTGGCATTATTCCACCTCCATCATAAACAGTCCTACCCCCAACTGTCTTAAACTCCTTCATTAACGAGTCTGGTACAGAAGCAACACTTCCATCCTCATTTTTATGAGAATAATCAATAGCCTGAATACATCGTCCACTAGGGATATAATATTTTGCTGTTGTTAACTTAATTTTATGATTATATCCAACGTCTCTAATTGACTGAACAAGTCCCTTTCCAAATGTTCTTGTCCCTACAATTGTAGCTCTATCTAAATCTTGAAGAGCGCCTGCTACAATTTCAGATGCAGATGCAGAGCCAGAGTTAACCAAAACCGTTATAGGCAAATCTAAATCAACAGGCTCCTCCTTTGTTTTATATACAATATCAGCGGGCTTATATTTACCTAAAGATGAGACAACTGTTGTTCCTCTAGGAACAAAAAGAGAAACAATTCCTACTGCTTCATCTAAAATTCCCCCTCCATTTCCACGCAAATCAATAACTAGTTTTTTCAAACTATCACTCTCTTTTAATTTTAACAACGCCTTCCTAACATCAGAAGATCCTCCAACTGTAAAACCAGTAATTCTAATATAACCTGTAGTATCATTTACAAAGCCACTATATACAACATCTGGAAAATGAATTCTCTCTCTAGTTAAGATAATATCCTCTACTTGCGCAGTTCTAAATCTTTTTACTCTGAATTTTACCTTAGAGCCAGCCACCCCCTTCATCATTGAACTACACTCATCTATTTTAAGATTTTTTACACAGGTAGTATCTATATATAAGATAACATCTCCTGCACTCAAACCATATTTATGAGCTGGCGAATTTTCGTAAATCTCTGTAATAAGAACACCACCCGTTGAGTCCTTTCTAATCATAGCACCTACTCCACCATAACTTCCTGTTGTCATCATCTCTAAGTTCTCATTGTCCTCCTCTCTGATTAAAACTGTATATGGATCTAATGATTGCAACATAGACTCTGTAGAAGATAATAGTATTTTATCTAAGTCTAGTGTATCTACATACAAAACTGAGAGTTCTCTCAATACATTTAACTGAATATCCAAACTCTTCCCTAATCTAAAATGCTGTGATTGAGCGAATAAGGAAGACGACAGACACAAAAAGCCCAAAAATAAAGCTACTGATAAAAATCCCTTTTTTAACATATAATTCAATTAATAATTTACAAAAATAAAGTTTTGTATCTTTGATGCAATAATAATAATCTATGGAAATTATCTTTGCAACCTCTAATATAAACAAACTTAATGAAGTTTGTGAAATAATTGGGAAAAAATACTCAATTGTATCTCCAACTAAATATGGTATTACTCAAGATATTCCAGAAACTGGAGATACACTAGAGAGTAATGCATTAATCAAAGCTCAATATATCTGGGATAGAACAGGTATTAACTGTTTTGCCGATGATACTGGCCTTGAGGTAGAAGCCCTTAATGGGGCTCCTGGTGTAAGATCGGCAAGATATGCAGGAGAGGATAGTAACTCCAATAACAACATAGATAAATTACTCAAAGAACTTAGTGATATAAACAATAAACGTGCCCGTTTTAGAACATCGATATCATTGATTTACAAAAATTCTATCCATTTTTTTGAGGGGACACTGAATGGGACCATAATCAATACAAGAAGAGGCCATAATGGATTTGGATATGACCCTGTTTTTGTTCCAGATGGATACTCAAAAACTCTTGCCGAACTGTCAGTTTATGAAAAAAATCTAATCTCGCATAGAGCGATTGCAATAAAAAAGTTGGCAACCTTTTTAAATAACATCCAATAAATGAGTGATAACGTATGCTTTATTGTCCTTAAGTGCATTAAGTATAAAGAGAGTGGATATATAATCAATGGATACTCCAAATTAAATGGAATGGAGTCATACATACTTAAAACCTCTCAACATAAAAGAAGGTCATCTGGACTATCTTATATATACCCACTAAGCATAATAGAGATAACTCCTTCTCAAAAAATCTATGGATCTATAAAAAGCATAAAAGAGCTATATCCACATATTAATACAACCAAAATTAGAAGCAATTTAGTTAGAAGCTCAATTGCATTTTATATCTCTGAATTAGTGCTTAAAACTATTAAAGAGCCGGGAAACGACAACACTCTTTTTCAATTTTTATATAACAAAATTGTTGATTTAGATAGCTTAGAAAATATATCCCCTGATTTTCATTTATACTTTACTCTAGATTTGATTAAATATTTGGGGTACCAAATTACAGATGATTTATCTAATAATTTAGACTATTTTGACATAGCATCTTGCAAATTTATCAATACAAACAATGAATCTGGCCTTATTCTTGATAAAGAGAGCAGTAATGTTTTAAGAAACCTACTTACTAGCAAAAATAGATATAACCAAAATATAACTCAAAATAGATTTCAAAGATATTGTTTTATAAATAATATGATTAAATTTATATCTTACCATAGTCAAGAAAGCATTAATATTGAGTCCAATGAGGTTCTTCATCAAGTTTTTGAATAAAAATACCCCCTATGTCTTTAACAACTTCTATATATAAAATTGTATCTAAAACTACTCTAATAGAGCTAGAGAAAATGCGATTGTACCCAAATATTTTTCAACGTAAAATATTTGATAATCTTATATCTTCTGGCAAAAACACACTATTTGGAGAAGAACATAATCTAAAAAATATTACAGATTATAAGGCATTTCAAAAAATCATCCCTATTAGAGAATATAACGATTTTGAGAAATATATAAATAGATGCAGAAAAGGAGAGAGAAACATCCTATGGAATAGTCCAATTAAATGGTTTGCAAAATCTAGTGGAACCAGTTCTGCCAAAAGTAAATTTATTCCAATAACAGAGCAGTCATTGAATTCATGCCACTTTTCTGGTATGAAAAAGATGCTGGCAACATATGTTAATAACAATCCAAAAACTAAGATTTTTGATGGTAATGCACTCACTTTAGGTGGAAGCATCCAAGTTGACGAAATTGGAAACGGAAAAAGTATTTATGGCGATCTTTCGGCAATTTTACTAAAAAACTCTCCATTTTGGGTGGAGCACAGAAGGGTCCCTAGATTAAAAACTGCACTCCTTGCCGATTTTGAAAGAAAAGTAGAGATAATGTGCAGAGTAGCAAATAAATATAATGTAACAAACTTTTCTGGAGTTCCTTCATGGAACTTAGCTCTATTAAACAGAATACTAAAACATAAAGGCAAGAGTAATATATTAGAGATTTGGCCTAATCTTGAATTATTTATGCATGGCGGAATTAGTTTTGACCCTTACAGAGAGCAGTTTAAGAAAATCATACCATCAAATAGCATGAATTACATGGAAAATTACAATGCTTCTGAAGGTTATTTCGCATTTCAAGACGATCCTAAAGATAGCTCCTTGCTCCTACTATTGAATAATGGTATCTTCTATGAATTTATTCCAATGGACAATTTACACCTACTTAATGAAAATAGATGGGATATTGCCATTCCAATAGAGGAGGTAAAAACAGATATCAACTATGCAATGGTGATAACAACAAATGGTGGACTATGGAGATATCTTATTGGAGATTGTGTAAAATTCACCTCAATAAATCCATATAAGATTATAATAACTGGCAGAACTCAACTATTTATCAATGCCTTTGGTGAGGAGTTAATGATAAATAACGCAGAACAAGCTCTTGCTAAAACAATAAACATTTGTGACTGTAGCATAAACAACTACACAGTAGCTCCTATATTCTTTAACAATAAAACAGTCGGAACTCACCAGTGGATTATTGAGTTTGACAAATATCCTAGTGATTTATCTAAATTCATAAAGGAGTTAGACAACCAACTTTCTTTACTCAACTCGGACTACGAAGCAAAAAGAAAAAACAGCGTGACCATGAGCGAGCCTGTTGTAACACCAGTTAAACAAGGAACATTCTATAAATGGATGGAGAAAAGAGGTAAACTTGGAGGGCAAAATAAAGTTCCACGTCTTTATCCAAAAAGAGATTATGTAGACGAGCTATTATCTATATCACTAAAGGAGGTTTAAATGAAGTTTGACATATTTAATATTAATAACAACACCCAATTTAAAGAAATTGCTTTAGAGGTATTTAGATATCAGTTTGACCACTGCTCTCCATACAATGAGTATTGTAAATTAATTGGTATTAAACCACAGAGCGTTACCTCAATTGAAAACATTCCATTTATTCCAATATCTCTCTTCAAAAACAAGGAGATTATTTGTAATGAGACTAATAGACCTCTTACTTATGAGAAGATATTTACAAGTAGCTCAACTACAGGGAATATCCCTTCTAAACACTATATTAAAGAGTTGTCTATATATGATAATAGCATTTATAAATGTTTTGAATTATTTTTTGACAAACCAGAAAATTATTCTTTTTTAGCACTTCTTCCCTCATATCTAGAGAGAGATGGGTCTTCACTTGTATATATGGTCCAAAAATTAATGGATCGATCAAACAGCTCATATTCTGGATTTTATTTGTACAACCACGCCGAATTATACAATAATCTTTTACAGATTAAAAATAGTGGAAAAGCATGTATTCTAATTGGAGTTAGCTTTGCTCTACTCGATTTTATTTCTCAACATAAGATCTCTATGCCCAATCTTATTGTTATTGAGACTGGCGGAATGAAGGGACGAGGAAAAGAGATCTCTAGAGACGATCTACATAAAAGAATAAAAGAGGGCTTTGGAATAGAGCAAGTTTACTCAGAATATAGTATGGCGGAGTTACTATCTCAAGCGTGGTCATTCAAAGAAGGTATTTTTGAAACACCTCCATGGATGAAAATTATTATTAGAGATCTTAATGACCCCTTTAGTATAGTTGACAACAATGTTATTGGAGGAATTAATATTATAGATTTAGCAAATTATAACTCATGCTCATTTATCCAAACAGAGGATATGGGAATAAAAACGGCCGATAACTTATTTAAAGTTCTCGGCCGAATAAAAAACTCAGAAATAAGAGGATGCAATCTTCTTTTAGAGAGCTAAACTATTGCAAAGCATCTATAAATGCTCTTGCTCTCTTTTCTAAATTACTTGCCTCATCCATCTCTCCTCTTGTTTGTAAAATATCTATAATATAGAAGATATATGACAAATTGTTCTCTATATCACTCTTAGACAAAAATCTACCTCTATACTCTTTAGAAAACAATTTTAAGGCGTCAAACGTCTCTTCTATAAACATATTTGCAAGAGCCAATCCCTTTTCTCTCTCTTTAGCTAAAAGATAGATATCTATACTCTCTAAAACTGCTATTTCATTTAAAGAAGGCAGTAAAGAGCCATTTAATGGAAAGTTAGAAGGTATCATAACCTCTTGCATTCTATCAAGAATCTCAACCGCTTTGTCCATTTGGCCATTTTTCACTAATGCCTTTGCCGTTTGTGCATGAATATTCCTAATAGACATCACCGCATTGAAAGTCAATAAATTTTGATAATCTATATTGACTTTTGGATCATTCATATTTCCCCACTTATATACATTCATCACTTTATCATACATATTATCAGCTATTATCCTGCCAGGAGTTCCCATTGTTGTCTGACTTTTAATTGGAACGAATTTATATGCAAATCCGTTATACTCCAGATAGTCTCTAATTCCAATCTCCAAATCGCCACCCATAGCCACAAAGTATATAGGTCTCTCCCAATTATAATTAGCAATAAGATCTAAAATCATCATCTCAGTTTTAGTCATGATATTCTTATTGGCAGGAATAGTTAATTTTATTGTATCAACTATCAATGAAGAGTCTGCTGCAGGAACTATACCATTTCTAATAACACTCTCTTTATCTACAGGAACTAATAACTCTCTAGCGGCAAAAAAGCTAAGATACTCCCCAGAAGAGATTCTAATTTTGGCATCAGAATTTGAAATAAAATCTACAACCTCCTTCAAAGGTACTGGTCTGTTAAATCTCTCAACTATCTGTAGCATATCATTAGTTCCGTAAATATATTCACTCCTAGGAATAGAAAATCTTACTGGATCAGATTCATATACTCTAAATTGCATCTGATCTATATACCAATCTGTTCCCAATAGAGAAGTGTTCATTACTCTAACATCTCTTCTGACCCCTTCTACCTCTTGTATATACCAAAGAGGGAAAGTATCGTTATCGCCATGAGTAACTAATATAGCCTGCTCATCACAAGAGTTTAGATAATTATATGCAATATCTCTAGCTGTATATCTATTGCTTCTATCATGATCATCCCAATTCACACAACCCATTTGTATTGGCACCAAAACAGTTACTGCACTGACAGCAATAGCAGAGTATTTTCCCCATTTTTTATTTGAAAGGAATTTTTGCAAATATTCATTAATTGCAATTACAGCAAGACCTATCCATATAGTAAATGCATAGAAAGATCCAGCATAGGCATAATCTCTCTCTCTTGGCTGATATGGAGGTTGATTTAAGTATACAACAATTGCTATTCCAGTAAGTAAGAAAAGAAGCATTGTTACCCACCAATTGTTCTTATCTCTCTTAAGTTGATAGAAAAGTCCAATTAAACCCAAAATTAGCGGCAACATATAATAGTGATTCTTTGCTCTACTATTGACTATATAGTCTGGGCCCTCACTCTGATCTCCTAGCCTTGCTCTATCTATAAACCCAATTCCCGACTCCCAGTTTCCTCTAAAAGGGTCACCTGGCGTTGTAGAGTGGATATCATTTTGTCTACCCACAAAATTCCACATAAAATAACGCATATACATCCAATCTATCTGATAATCGAAAAAGAAAGCCATATTATCTTTAAATAGAGGTGTTTTATGCTCACTCCCAACTATTGGAATACCTCGACCTTGTGTATATTGCTGATAGAAACGAATATGATCTCTAGAAGAACTCCACATTCTTGGGAAAAACATCTTTGTATTAGAATCATATTTTGGTTGAACAGGGCCTCTAACATATTCATACCTATCACCGACCTTTGCCCAATACTTACTTGATGTTAAATCATACGTAGAAGCAAATGTTTCTCCATATATCAAAGGATTACTACCATATTGCTCTCTAGCTAGATACCTAACTAATGAAAATGGATTATCTGGCTGATTTTCATTTGTTGGCGTGTTAGCCGATGATCTTATTACAATAACAGCAAACAGAGAGTAACCTATTAAAATAGTCACAAAGCATAGCATTATAGTGTTAAGAAGAACCTTTTTAAACTTATAGGAGTAAAATATAACCACAAAAGAGGCAACAATTAATGATAGCATAAAAAGAGCTGCTCCATAATTAAATGGCAAACCTAGTTTATTTACAAAGAATAGATCTACATATGCCGACATCTTAGGAACATATGGAATTATTCCAAACAAAATAACACCCAAAATAATACCTGAAATTCCTAATACGTATACGCTCTTTAATAGTGTAGGTTGATATTTCTTATAGTAATAGATAAAAACCAATGCTGGTATTGTAAGAAGATTTAATAGATGAACTCCAATTGAAAGTCCCATTAAAAAGGCGATTAAAATAATCCATCTGTTTGAATAAGGTTGATCGGCCTGCTCTTCCCATTTAAGCATAGCCCAAAAAACTAAAGCAGTAAAAAGAGATGACATAGCATAGACTTCTGCCTCTACAGCCGAAAACCAAAATGTATCGGAAAAAGTATATGTCAAAGCACCAACAATTCCAGAACCAAGCACAGAAACAGCTCTATTAAAATTCAACTCTTTGTTTTGCCTTTCAAGCAATCTTCTACCTAGATGTGTTATGGTCCAAAAAAGAAAAAGAATAGTAAACGCAGAGCACAATGCACTCATAGAGTTTATCATAATTGCAGCCTTTTCTGGAGCAGTAAACATAGAGAAAAACCTAGCAATAAGCTGAAAAACAGGATTTCCTGGCGGATGTCCTATTTCTAGTTTGTATGATGATGCTATAAACTCACCACAATCCCAAAAACTTGTAGTGGGCTCTATTGTAGATAAATATACAAATGATGCTATTAGTAAAATAATAATTCCAATGATATTATCTAATTGTTTAAATCTCTTTAAATCCATAATATTTAGTTTACAATATTTATCTATTCAAACTAACAAAGATAGTATTTTGAATTATTCTACATAAATTTGCAGAAAAAATATACATTTAGATATGTCAAACAACGATTGGAAGAGTAGACTAGGTGTCGTTTTTTCTACAAACCCAGATTATAGTTTTGAGGAAAACGATCCTCAAATACAAGAGAATGCATTGGATCCTAAAGATCAAAAGCTGATAATATCTATTGATAAACGCAACAGAGGCGGAAAACAAGTTACTGTTATTAAGGGATTTACTGGAAGCGACTCAGCTTTAATAGAGCTCTCCAAAGCTCTAAAAAACAGACTAGGTACTGGAGGTAGCGCAAAAGAGGGTGAGATAATAATTCAAGGAGACTTCAGAGAAAAGATACTGACTATTTTGAAAGATATGGGATATATCAAATCTAAAAGAGGAAACTAATATAATGGATAGCCCAAACTACATACTTTCGACACTTATTCTAATATTCTTTTCTGTCTATATTTTATCATTCAATAGCCTTAAGCAGACTTTTTATTTGATAATAAAAGCCATATATAGTTATAAAGCAAATTTGGCTGTAGACGAGAGAGTTGTTAGTATAAGAGAACGAAATATTTTGGTACTATTATCTATGTTTTCACTGATTACATTTGCGACTCCTATTCTTTCTGATTTTCTTAAAACTCCATATCTAAATACGTTATTGATAATAACATTATCTATCTCCATTTACGCTTTATTTAAAAAAATAATGTATCTATTTTTAATATGGCTTTCTAATAAAAGCTCTCTATTTAAAATAGTTGAGTCTCTTTTCTTAAATCATATAATTATATTAACTTCTATCATTACAATCGTAACTATAATACAATTATGGATTAATTTTTTAGAAAATGCAACATACATTAAAACTCTGATTATATGCATACTAGCATTTTACACCATCTATTTTGCTAGAACTTTAATTACATTTATTTCACATCGTTTTTCACTTCTTTTTTATATTTTGTATCTTTGCATCATGGAAATAATTCCTATTGCTTTATTAATCAAATTTTTTCTTGGCCACATTTAGTATGAAAATTAAGAAAATATTAATATCTCAACCGCAACCAACTAACGGTTCTCCATATACCGAACTATCAACAAAATTTAATATTCAGGTAGATTTTTTCCCTTTCTTTAAAGTTGAACCTATTTCGGCAAAAGAGTTTAGACTTCAAAAAATTAACATCCTGGATCACACAGCAATTGTGTTTTCTTCTAGAACAACAATTGATGCCTTTTTTAATTTATGTGAGGAGCTTAGAATTGCCATCCCAGAAACAATGAAATATTTTTGCGTTTCAGAAGCAATTGCTCATTACCTTCAAAAATATATTGTTTTTAGAAAACGTAAAATATTTTTTGGAAATGGCACAATAACCTCTTTGACAGAAGTTATAGGAGCAAAACACAAAAACGAAAATTTTCTTTTAACCGTTGCCGATAATTGCAAATCCGATCTTAACAAACTATTCACTAAGTGTAAATACAAACACTCAAGTGCGATCCTAGTCTCTACTGTTTTCAGTAATCTAACATCCGTTGGGCTAGAAAAGTACGATATGGTTGTTTTTTATAGTCCATCAGATATTAGATCATTAATTGAGAACTTTCCAGATTTTCAACAGAATGGAATTGAATTTGCAACTTTTGGACCAGCAACATTAAAGGCATTAAAAGCGCACAAACTTAATGCAAATATAATTGCACCAACCCCAGAGGCACCTTCTATCTCAAAAGCAATTTTAGACTACTTAGAAAAATCTAAGTAACTAATATATAATAATTATAATGACTGATTTTTCATTCCCTAAAGAGAATAGATTGTGTTCTCTTAAACAGATATCTAAGATATTTAAAGAGGGAGATGTTGTATACAGCAACTATTTTAAAGTATTATATATTAAATCTGGGTATCCAAATACGAGAGTAGTTATATCTGTTCCAAAAAGAAACATTAAACTTGCAGTACAAAGAAACAGAATAAAAAGAGTTACAAGGGAGTCTTTAAGGTTACTTAAAATAGCAACCTATTTTCCAGAAGGATTAGATCTATTTTTTATTTATTCTTCTGCAACAGTTCAAGAATATTCAACTATTAATAAAAGCATAGTAGATGCAATCGCAAAAATTGATAAAAATCTTAAAAAAAGGGTTAGTCCTACCACTAATTCTTCTGGTTAAATTTTATCAATTAGCTATCTCTCCCCTTAAACCACAATCATGCAGATATACCCCAACCTGCTCCACATATTCAATTGAAGCTCTCAAAAAACATGGCCCTATAAAAGGACTATACTTATCTATTAAAAGAGTTGTAAGGTGTAACCCATGGGGTGGTAGTGGATACGACCCTGTCCCTTAATTCAAATTGAATCTTTCTAATATCTTATCCTTATTACTCTCACCTTTTGATAGATTGAGAATCTCCTCTTTAGATACTTTTTCTAAATCTAAAAGAACCAATCCATCCACGCAATAATTAAAATCTGGATCTACATTACAGGATATTATATTACAATTTATTTTTACATATTTTTTTACAAGAGTTGGTAAGCGATACTTTCCATTACTTAATTTAAGCAGATATCTATCGAATTTCTCGATACTGTCCATTTTACCACACAAAAGATAATTTGGGTCTGATTTTAGGTAATCTGGAATAAAAGGTGTTTTGGGTGTAACTAGATTAGAATACTCATGATTATTATGCTTCTCCGATAAATATTTAACTATCAAACTTCTATAAAAAATAGGATACCAAGAACTAATGCTCACAGGACCTATCAGATATTTAATATCCTTATTATTAAGAACAGAATAGAACAAACCTTTAATAAGCAATACTAACGGCAAAGCCTCTTTTTGATACTCTAGAACAACAAACGAACGCCCTAACTCCAATGATGATGACAAAACACTATAAAAACCTGAACTATAATTAAATAAAGTACTAGTATAAAACCCTTTTACTCCTTTAGAGTTCATGATTTCTGAACCAAACCCTAGTCTATATGCACCAACTAGTTTTGTATTTTTTATATCCCATAAAACAAGATGCTTATAATAAGCATCATAGTGGTCCAAATCTAATGGTTTTCCGGTTCCCTCTCCAACTGCTCTAAATGCCTCCTCTCTTCTACGCCCAATTTCGTGCATAATAAGAGGAATGTCCGATGAATCTACTAGATAGCAGCTATAATTTCCTGTTGTAAATAGGTGACAATTAGAAGATAACTTATTGATTTCCTTTTGCATTGCTCTTCTATTTTTGGGTAGAGCAATTGGATCTACATCCTCTCTTCTTTTTGGTCTATCTTTAATCTGTGGTATATTTGCCTCTAACGAATAACATCTTGATCTTAAGTATTTTCCAAGTTGTGACTCCTCTTTAAAATCCATATATTCAGAAGGTAATACAGACCTACCAACGCAAAGTTTTATTGTTTTATGCTGTTTATTCAATAGCTCTGCTGGCAGTCTTAAAGTCCTTAACATAGGATGAATCTTACCTATTTTGTGAAAAAACCAAGAGTTTTGACCATGAAAATAGACGGGAACTACTGGTACCGATGCTATTTTGATCATTTTAATTATTGAAGATTGCCACTCCTTATCTTGAACAGCTGAATTATTATAGTTTGTAGATACCTCTCCCGCTGGAAAAAGAACAATAGGCGAGCCACTTTGTAAGTGATTCAAGGCCATTCTAAGCCCAGAAAAACTACTAGATAGCGACTTATTATCAGAAAAAGGATTAACTGGTAAAAAAAACTCCTTTAAATTTGGTATATGAGATAAAACAAAATTTGTGACAAACTTTACATCTGGTCTAATGGAGCTTAATATATGGATTAGCAAAATACCATCTATTGCACCAAAAGGGTGATTAGCAACAACTACAAATGGGCCCTCTTGCGGAATATACTCTAACTCCTCTTCATTTAGCTCAAAATTAATATCATACTCCTTTAAAAGAGCTGTGGTAAAGTCTCGGCCTGAATACTGGCCAAAATTCTCATAACGCTTATTAATTCTATTTAGTTTAGTAGCGCACAAAAAAGATGAGGCTACTAAACTACCAAAAATACCCTTAAGTTTAAGGCCTCTTTTAATATCCTCAGTAGAGACTAATTTCAATTTCATAATTAAGGGCAAATATAAGATTTTTGCTACTTTTACAAAAAAATGGTTTGCTAAATTAACAATTAATGTTGGATAATAATAGCATTTATAATATAAAAGATAGCATTAAATTACTCCCAGATCTTCCAGGAGTATATAGATTCCTTAACAATTCAGGGTCTATTATTTATATTGGTAAAGCCAAAAACATAAAAAAACGTGTCTCTCAATACTTTCAATCTAAAGATAAACTAACGCTTAAAACACGAGTTCTTGTACAGAATATATCTAAGATAGAACACACAATAGTAGAAAACGAAGAGGATGCATTACTTTTAGAAAACAGTCTAATAAAAGAGCATCAACCCAAATACAACATAATGCTCAAAGACGATAAAACTTTTCCATCTATTTGTATCAAAAATGAACCTTTCTCTAGAGTCTTTTCTACTCGTAAAATAATCAATGATGGGTCAATATACTTTGGGCCATATAGCTCTGTAAATCATGTAAATAGCCTAATTGAGACCATTGGATCTATTTTTTATCTAAGAAACTGTAATTTAGACCTTTCAAAAGACAAAATAGATCTAAAAAGATACAAACCTTGTCTTCAGTATCATATTTTTAAATGCAAAGCTCCCTGCGTTTCACTATTCTCTTTGGATGAATACCAAAAGCAAATAGAGTTAGTAAAACTTCTACTCAAAGGAGAGAGTAAATATATAATCACTCAACTAAAAGCAGAGATGATTCAAGCATCAAACGATTTAAGATTTGAAGATGCACACATCCTAAAACAAAAAATAGAAATTCTTCAAAATCATAATAAAAAATCTATCATTGTTAATCACACTATCTCTGATGTTGACGTATTCTCCATAAGTGAAAATGGGAATCTTGCCTATGGAAACTTTCTAAGAGTTGTGAATGGCGCAGTAATTAATGCCCTAAATATAACAATCAAAAATCCTCTTGAAGAGAATAAAGAGATTGTTTTATCTAGATTTATAAGTCAAATCCACTCTAAATTTGGCAGTAACTGCAGAGAGATAATTGTAAGATATACTCCATTATACTATCAGACCGATAAAAGAATCACAATTCCCAAAATTGGAGACAAACTCAAACTATTACAACTAAGCGAAAAAAACGCATCTATTTTAAAAATTGAGAGAATTAAACAGGAAGAGCTATTAAGACCTGATGATCATAAAGAGAGAGTTGTTAGCGCTATTATGAAGGATCTATCGCTTTCAAAACCACCTCTACATATTGAATGCTTTGACAACTCAAATATTCAAGGAAATAATCCTGTTGCAGCTTGTGTTGTGTTTAAAAACGGAGTACCCAGTAAAAGAGATTATCGGCATTTTAATATTAAAACTGTTATAGGCCCAGATGACTACTCATCTATGTATGAAGTTGTATATAGGAGATATAAGCGCATCTTATTAGAGGGGGAAAATATTCCAGACCTTATTGTTATTGATGGAGGGAAGGGGCAACTTAACAAAGCGATTGAAGCATTAACAAGCCTTGGTCTAAATGACAAAATTGAGATTATAGGGCTAGCAAAAAGATTAGAAGAGATAATTATCCCTGGAGATCCAACCCCACTTTTCTTAGATAAAAACTCTCAAACTTTAAAAACATTAATGCATCTAAGAGACGAAGCTCACAGGTTTGGAATTTCACATCACCGTAACAAAAGAAGTAAAGAACAGATAAACTCAATTTTGAGAAGCATCCCAGGGATAGGACCTAAAATAGAATCGAAACTTCTTAAACACTTCAAAAATATATCAAATATAAAAAGAGCCTCATTGGATCAAATCTCGGAAATTGCTGGAAAAAAAGTGGCGCAAGAGATAATTAATTACCTCTACTCAACCTCCTCCAAACAATAAGTCCATTAATAGAGTTTAGAAGATAGAATAGCCACATCAATACCATCATTATTGAGTGGGGGGTACCCGTCAACAATGAGTAACTCCACATCACCACAGATACAAGATTTACTATAATCCATAAATACCATTGCTCTAAATACCTCTTTACCATTAAATACATTGCTATAATTGAGAGAATCGTGGTTACGGAATCTTTTAATGGCTGATGATCTCCAAGATAATCTAATATTACAGTTCCAACTGCTATAAGTGAAATAGCGACTAAAGCTATAAGCACTCGACTTTTCAATGATAAAAATCTTGTTTTAATAGTTACGCTATTTTCTAGCCTACCCCTGTTAAACCATAGAAAAAAGCCAATAAACTGCATAGGGAAATAGTATCCAATGTTCAATAAAACCTCTCCATAAAGAGAAGCTTTAAATGAGATATAGCCATACAAAAGAACATTTATTACACCAAAGAAATAGTTTAATATATTACCTTTTGCTACCAAAACAACACATATAACACCAGAAATAGAGGCAGTAGTTCCTATAGTATCTATCTCTTTAGAAAAAATAGAATAGATTATATTCGTGGAGATAATGCCAACGATTAAAAACCAATCAAATATATTTAAAGTATTATATCTCTTTAATAGTTGAATTATTTTCATAGCGGAGTATTTAAAAGAAATTGAACAAATGGTACAGACTCTCTATTAAGACCTGCTTTAATACCTAAATCAATAGGAAAAGAGATATTAAAAACATTACAATTAAAGATAAAGTCAGCCCCATAAGAAAAAAGGCTCTCTTTAGCACCAGAATAGGTTTTATTATTTATATAATGTAAAAATGGATTCAATTGTACTCTCCTAATATATATTACATTATCCCATGAGATATCTTTTGTTAAAATGGGCATTGCATATTCAATCTTTACTCCTTTAGCCTCTTTACTCAACCTATCGGCATAGCCAATGGGGAAAGATATAATATTTGATAGCAAATAGTTACTATTACCAACAAATTGCTGCTGATAAAAGAGGGAGTATTTAACACCGTGTGAAATGGCAAAACCAGGAGTGTATACATAACTACTTAAATAAAATAGAGACCCAAACTCTCTTTTGGGGGAGTTGGGAACAAAAGAGTATCTAGATGACACCCCATAGCCAGACCTAGGAAAAATATCTCTGAAAGAGAGTCTTTTAACATTATAATAATTAAGCCCAAAGTATAGGTTAGAGTATTGAATGTACCGATTTTTATTTATTGAGTAATACTGATCTGCACTGTGTTTATAAAGTCCACTAATTATCAATCCCCTATTCATATCTCTTACACTTAAATTAATAGGAAGATACGACATAATTCTAATCTCAGAAAAATGTTTCCCCTTTATTGTATCTCTTATTATTGATCGTCTTCCATCATTATCTCTTATTATAGAGTATCGATACTTATCCCTTGTGTTATAATCGGCTTGAAGATCAATTACCGGAAATAATCCAGAATATGTATAATTGAAATGAGCTGCAGATCTTCCTCTGTATGAGTAACCTATTCTTGTAAAAGAGGTGTTTAATGGATTATGAGAAAAGAGAACCACTCCAGGAGAGATTACTTCCGAAAGTGATTCATAAGACATTGACTTGATATTATCTATATTATAATAGAATGGAGCCCAAGAGTGAAATTTAAAAAGAGAGTTTCTCTTTTTATATGGACGAATTTCTACAGAATCTACCTTATACTCTACCCCCAGATAATAGTCTCTAGATGCTTCTAAAGACAAGTTTTCAGCTATTCTATCTTTTTTTACTCCCGCTAAAGGTTGTATATCCCAACATAAAGACTCCTCCTTTACAACTCCTAATCTATAACCTTTATGAGTATAATCACTTACTATCAAATCTCCACTATCTATATTAAATGTATATGAATTAACTCCATATTTAGAATTAAAAACTTTTCTTATTATTTTATAATCCAAATCGTAAGAGTAAATATTATTTACCCTCTCAAAGTCTGCTATAAAATAGAGTGAATTAGAGCTTGAATTAAATGCAAGCTGCTTTATAAATACATCTTCTACTCTAAGCTGTTCCTCCCACTTATTATTTGCAAAACACCACTTTAATATATAAAATGAGTTATCATCCGAGGCCAAAGTAATAAGCGTCCCATTTTTAAACAAAACCTCTCTAAAAACAACATCTCTAAATTTGGGGTACGATTTAATAGTATTAAAATCATCATTGTTTAGCTCCAGAACTCTTGTTTTACCATCTAAAGTATTCTCTATTACAAAGATAGATGAATCAGAAAGAGAAATATTAAAGTAGGCCTTTTTTGAAGTTTTACGAACTCTTCTACCTGTTCTCAAATCAAATGTATAGAGGTCGGAGAAATTCTCCATCTCCCAACGTAATGACGGTCTAATTTCTGTCCAAATTAAGAGTGAGTCTTTATAAAATACATTAGATGAAATATTTGAAATAGGTGTTATCGAATTTAACCTAGTTGAATCTTTATAAGAAACAACTCTTGGCGTCTTATAGAAATCTGAATATATATAAAATAATGAGCTATCTTTTGTGTACAACAAAGAGCTTATTGATGAATAATTATCCCACTCTACATCTGTAATATATCTTATATCTGTAAATGGAGCTCTGACCTCTAATTCTCTTTTCCAAATTGAGGTATAATACGGCACCAAGTCTCTAAAATTCCCCCTTTTAGAATTATTTGTATAAAGGCGATATGCTCTATTTTTTGCCCTGATATCGTAAAAATTTTTTGCAATATAATCCGTTATATCGGATAAATAATTCCTATTCATAGATGAAGTTCTTACATAAGAATTATATAGATAACCAAATGAATAAATGTTTGGTGTATATCTGCTATAAGATCCCAAGGTCCAATTTTCCCATGATCTAAAATCACCATTAAGAAAAGCAGCTTTATAATATGCCAAATGGTCTGGATCTCTTCCCCGCCCAGAGTAGGTCAATTCTGTTTCTGCAATTACAGCATCACCCTCCATCTCCCATCTGCTTAAAAAAACTCCTGTTAAAACTGCTGTTGATTGCTCTCCAAAAAGAACATAAGGAAAATTATATATCCCTTTCTCAAATTTGCTAACTTGAGCAACATGTCTTAACTCGTGAATAATTAAAGATCTGTGCCAATTATGAGAAAAGTCATTATATAATGGCACTCTCGAAAAAAGTTCGACTCTTTTTGGAGCGACTCCAACCATACCATTACTAATCAGATTGTTTTGATGAATAATTACATCTATTTTAGATGGATTGGCCCTTAGAGATGAGAAAACCATATCCCTGCTGGAGTTCAAAAAAAAGTAGTACTCAGTAGCCAAAGAGTCACTCCCCATAGGAAAGATAACTCTATAATTATCTCCATCAATTACGCTCCACTTTATTCTAGCAGGATTAGATCCCAAGGAGTAAAATTGGGCATAGATAAAGTTTGTTAAGAAAATGTTAACAACCAAGATTGCCAACATCTTAGGGAACAATACTCTCTTTGTGCACATTATCTTTAAATAGTACAAAATTACAATCCTATTTTGAGGCAAGATAGTAAAAAGCATTTATATTTTTGAATGGCAAAATTATATGATTTATATTTGCAGCAAATTATTGACTATTTATGAGTATTATTTATCAGATCTTCAAAATAGTAGGATCTTTGGGTCTATTTCTTTATGGAATGACCCTACTAAGTGGAGGGCTTCAAAAAGTTGCTGGAGATAAAATGAGGAAAATTTTAGCAGCAATGACCTCTAACTCAATAAAAAGAGTTCTTACTGGTCTTTTTATTACCGCAATTATTCAATCTTCTAGTGCAACAACTGTTATGGTTGTTAGCTTTGTAAACGCTGGACTTTTGACTCTTGCCCAATCTGTTGGAGTAATAATGGGTGCCAACATTGGTACAACAGTAACAGCTTGGATTATATCACTATTAGGATTTAAAGCCGATATCTCGGCTCTCTCTATTCCTCTAGTGGGTATAGGATTTACATTTATGATGTTTAAATCTAAGCGCAAAAAGTCAATAGGAGAGTTGATTATTGGATTTGCTTTACTATTCTTGGGATTAAGCTTCTTAAAATCATCTGTTCCAGACCTTAGCCAAAGTCCAGAAGTTCTAGAGTTTTTGAAAGAGTGGACTAGTTTTGGATTTTTCTCTGTATTATTATTTGTATTAATTGGTACTTTACTAACAATAATTTTACAATCTTCAAGTGCGACTATGGCTCTAACTTTGGTTATGAGTAGTTTTGGATGGATTCCTTTTGAGATGGCAGGAGCAATGGTACTTGGAGAGAATATCGGCACAACTATCACAGCCAATATTGCAGCATCTGTAGCAAACGTATCTGGAAAAAGGGCCGCACTAGCACACTCTGTATTCAACCTTTTTGGTGTGTTTTGGGTTCTGATTTTTTATCAACCAATACTAAAGTTAGTATCAATAATTACTATCTCTGTTGGAGCAGGAGACCCACTTACAAATAGTCAAGCAACATTACTTGGTGTATCTTTTCTTCATACGCTATTTAATCTAACAAATACTGTACTTCTAATAGGTCTAACTCCTCAAATTGTTAAGTTTGTAAGCTATGTTGTGAAGGCTCCAAAAACAGAGGAGGTGTTTAGGCTTAAGTTTATTCAAGGTGGAATACTAAATACAGCAGAGCTCTCTTTAACTCAGGCCAAAGCAGAGATTGTAAACTTTGCAACTTTGTCAAAGAGACAATTTGAATATGTTCGTGAAGCTATTCACTGTACAGAAAACGATAAATTTGATAAGCTTTTCGCCAAATTAGAGAGTTATGAACAGATAACAGATAGAGTAGAGATAGAGATTGCTAATTATCTAAATAGTGTTTCAGAAGGAGAAATAAGCGAAGAGAGTGGCAGAAGAATTCAAGCAATGTACACAATTATTAGCGAAATTGAGAGTATTGGAGATTCAGGATACAATATTGCAAGAATTGTTCAAAGAAAGAATATATACAAAAGCGATTTTGATCAAAATATGATTAAAAAGATAGATCATATGCTGGACCTTATCGACAACGCATTTAATCATATGATTTATAATCTAGAAAGAGGTTATACTATGATTAATGATATATCAAATGCAGAGGATGCAGAGAACTCTATTAACGAATACAGAAATCATCTAAAAGAGGAGCATCTTGTAAATTTAGAAAATAATGTCTATAATTACCAAACTGGAGTCTTTTATATGGACCTAATCGCAGAGTGTGAAAAGGTTGGAGACTACATAATAAATGTTTCGGAAGCTATTATGGAAATTAACTAATTATGAGCAAATTAAATAATATATTTTTTGTATTTATATTTTTAATAATATCGCTTTGTGGCCATGCCCAAAGCGATTCTTTATTATTAATAAAAACTAACTGGAATAAAGAGACTATTGACTCTGGAATTGTATACTATAGCTACCATTTTAAAGATAGCTCTCTATTTAATTCAAACCAGTATATCCATATTTTGGAAATATCTCCAAATAGACAGATCTCCATTGTTCCTAGCCCAATACTAATTGAAACATCTACACTATCAAAAGAGATTGGAGCTAAAGCATCAATTAATGGATCTTTCTTCAAATTTGTTGCTGGACATAATTATGAAGATTATAACTCTGTAGATTACATAAGACTAGACAATACTGTTTTAGCTCCAAATACCTATACAAATAACTCCCGCGCGTTTCATCAACTTGGTGCTTTTGCAATCTTCAACAATAACTACTATATACTCAAAGCAGATTGCGTTAAAGATTGGGAGAAATATATCAGAGCAGATCATATTATAACTAGTGGTCCTCTTCTTATCATTGATAGAGAGGCTCAGTCTTTAAAAAATCACACCTTTTACACAACTAGACACCCAAGAACTGCTTTGGCTATAGATAAAGAAAATAATATTCTCTTTATCACTGTTGATGGAAGAGCAAAAGAGGCTAATGGAATGTCATTAGAAGAGCTTATGAACACTTTTAGATGGCTAGGAGTAAAATCCCTACTTAATCTAGATGGAGGCGGCTCCACAACAATGTATATAAGTGGAAAAGGAGTTGTTAATCATCCTACTGACAATAGATTATTTGATAACAACGGAGAAAGAAAAGTTGCAAATATTATTTCCGTTAAATAACAGAAGATGAGTAAAGACAACCTTCTTTTCATATACACCCATAAATCTACTTTTGTAGAAAACGATATTAAAATCCTACAAAAAGAGCATTGCGTATATGAATATAGGTTTAATAATAGCTCATCAATTAATCTAATTATTTCTCTAGTAAAAATATTCCTATTCTTAATTACTAATTTTTTCAAATTCAAACTTATATATATATGGTTTGCCGATTATCACTCCCTTATTCCTACTTTATACTCCTACTTAAGAGGAATAAAGTGTTACATAGTTATAGGAGGTTACGATATTTGTAGAGATAGAAGATACAATTATGGCAGCTTTAATAGTTGGTATAGGGGGTTTTTCGCCATTAAATCTATGAGATATGCAACATTAAACCTTTGTGTATCAAAATATGTATTAAGAACTATAAAAGCAATATGTCCAAAATGTAACGCTCAAATTGTATATAATGGTGTAGAGATAGCAACCAAAAATAGCGTTTTAAAAGATAGAGGTATTGGCGTATTAATGGTGGCATTAGTATCAAGAAAACAAACCCTATACATTAAAGGTATTGACAGACTGTTTAACTTAGCAATAGCTACACCTAAGCTAAATTTTACATTGGTTGGATGTAACTACAACCTAATAAAAGAGAACTTTAAAAATATCCCAAAAAATATTAATATAATTCCATATTTGCCCAAACAACAACTCGATCAAATATATAAAAACACTCATGTTTACTGTCAATTATCAAGAAGTGAGAGTTTCTCTCTATCTCTTGCAGAAGCAATGAGTTATGGTTGCATCCCTTTTATATCAAATGTTGGTGGTATGGCTGAAGTTACCAATAATTTTGGGATAAAGATTTCGCAATTAGAATTGGATAATCATATTGAAAAAGTTTCAGAGAAGTTATTGAGTTTGTACAATAACTCATTAAAAAATGAAGAGTACCAATCTCATATTATTAAAAATTTCTCTTTAGACTCTAGAGAAAAAGCATTAAAAAAGGCCATCTATAATTAGACAGCCTTTAATAATTGTGAAAACCTCTAGACTACATCATTCCACCCATTCCACCCATTCCTGGTGAAGGCATCGATGGTGTCTCTTCTGGTTTATCAGCTAGAACACACTCTGTTGTCAAAAACATTCCTGCCACAGAAGCTGCATTCTCTAATGCTACTCTAGAAACTTTTGTAGGATCGATAACTCCTGATGCAAATAGATTTTGATACTCATCTGTTCTTGCATTGTAACCAAAATCTCCTTTACCCTCTTTCACTTTCTGAATAACAATACTTCCCTCAACTCCAGCATTTTCTGCAATCATTCTCAGTGGCTCTTCTATTGCTCTTGCAATTATTGCGATACCTGTATTTTCATCATCGTTCTCTCCCTTAAGATCGGCAAGAGCCTCAATTGCTCTAACATATGCAACTCCACCTCCAGCTACAATACCCTCTTCTACAGCTGCTCTTGTTGCACTTAAAGCATCATCTACTCTATCCTTTTTCTCCTTCATCTCAACCTCAGTAGCAGCTCCAACATATAGTACAGCCACACCACCAGCTAATTTAGCAAGTCTCTCTTGAAGCTTCTCTCTATCATAATCACTAGTTGTAGTCTCAATTTGTTTGCGTATTTGACCTACTCTCTTCTCTATTTCATCTTTTTTGCCAGCTCCATTTACTATAGTAGTGTTCTCTTTATCAATAGATATCTTTTCTGCAGTACCTAACATATCAATAGTTGCAGCATCTAGTCTAAGACCTCTCTCCTCAGATATAACAGTTCCTCCTGTAAGAATAGCGATATCTTCTAACATCTCTTTTCTTCTATCGCCAAAACCAGGTGCCTTAACAGCTGCAATCTTAAGAGTACCTCTAAGTCTATTAACAACTAATGTAGCCAACGCCTCTCCGTCTATATCTTCTGCTATAATTAAAAGAGACATTCCACCTTGAGCTATTGGCTCTAATACAGGCATTAAATCCTTCATTGTAGAGATTTTCTTGTCTGTAATAAGAATTTTAGGATTATCTAAAACAGCCTCCATTTTCTCTGGGTTAGTCATAAAATAAGGAGAGATATAACCTCTATCAAACTGCATTCCCTCTACAACCTTAACCTCAGTATTAGTTCCCTTAGCTTCTTCAACAGTAATAACACCCTCTTTTTTTACTTTACCCATAGCCTCAGCTATAAGTTTACCGATATTGTTATCGTTATTTGCCGATATTGTTGCTACCTGCTCTACTTTTGTTATATCATCACCAACAGACTGACTTTGAGCTTTAAGAGACTCAACAACTCTCTCAACAGCTTTATCAATACCTCTCTTAAGATCCATTGGATTTGCTCCTGCTGTGACATTCTTAAGACCTACATTAATGATTGACTGAGCAAGCACTGTTGCAGTAGTAGTACCATCACCAGCCTGATCTGCTGTTTTTGATGCAACCTCTTTAACCATTTGTGCTCCCATATTTGCAAAACGATCTTCTAACTCAATCTCTTTTGCTACAGTTACACCATCTTTAGTAATTTGGGGTGCTCCAAATTTTTTATCTATTACAACATTTCTTCCTTTTGGACCCAATGTAACTTTTACTGCATTTGCTAATGCATCAACGCCCTCTTTCATCATATTGCGAGCGTCTATATTGAATTTAATCTCTTTAGCCATAATTTTTATCTATTTTTAATAAATGAGTAATAATTGAAAATTAACCAATAACTGCAAGAACATCGGACTGACGCATCATAAGATAATCCTTTCCATCTACGTTAATTTCGGTTCCAGAGTACTTTCCATAAAGAATAACATCTCCTACTTTTAACTCCATAGGCTCATCTTTTTTTCCACCACCAACTGCAATCACAGTTCCTTGTTGTGGTTTTTCTTTTGCGGTATCAGGAATGTAAAGACCGCTTGCTGTTTTTGTTTCAGCCTCTTTTGGCTCAACTAAAACTCTGTCTGCTAAAGGTTTAACGTTCATAAATTTAAATTTTTAATTATTTGAATACTTTGTAAATCATTTTATTTTTCTCAGTAATAATAGACAAATTAAGTGCCAAATATAGAATATGACACTTTGGCAGGCATACTTTGCCATATCTTATCATCTTGTCACAGTTTTAATCCTCGCTTTTATTATCTTTGTCATAGTTTATACATCCATATGAATACCGAAAAAGATCTCTATTATATGAAAGAGGCCTTAAAAATGGCCCAAATTGCATATGATTCTAATGAAGTCCCTGTTGGAGCTATCCTTGTATTAAACGATAGGATCATTTCAAAAAGTGGTAATATGGTTGAGTCTCTAAGAGATTCAACTGCTCATGCAGAGATGATTGCCATAACATCTGCTTTGAGTGCCTACGATAGCAAGGCTATGCCTGGAGCAACTTTATACGTTACCTTAGAGCCTTGTCCGATGTGTGCCTCTGCCATGAACCACTCAAATATTAGACGCTTGGTATATGGAGCAGAAGACCTTAAAGGGGGTTTCTCAAAATATTCACCCTCTCTTTTACACCCCAAATGTCAAGTTATTTCTGGTATAATGAAAGAGGAGTGCTCTGCCTTAATTATAGATTTTTTTAAAAAACTAAGAAAATAGTGGTAGACTTTTTTATTGAATATGGGCTTATAGGACTATTTATTGGCTCCTTTCTCGCCTCAACACTAATCCCCTTGAGTTCCGAAATAATATTAACTGCAATATTATATTCAGGCATATCACCCCTTTACGCATTTATTGTTGCAACCTTGGGAAATTGGCTAGGAGGAATGACATCTTACTATATTGGTAGATTAGGAAAATGGGAATTAATTGAAAAATGGCTTAGAGTAAAACGAGAGTCTCTTATTAAACAAAAATCGAGAATTGACTATTACGGACCATATTTAGCATTCTTTGCTTGGCTCCCTCTAGTAGGAGATATATTTGCGGTTGCTCTTGGTTTTTACAAAGTGAATCTGCTAAAATCCGCTATTTATATGCTTATTGGTAGAGCTGTTCGATTCTTTGCTTTTATTTATCTATATAATTTAATAGAGAAACTATTTATTTAGGCTTAAAAATTTTGCATACTTTAAAAAAAGCTATATATTTGCAGTCCCAAAACAAAAATTGACCTATGGTGTAATGGTAGCACTACAGATTTTGGTTCTGTCTGTCTAGGTTCGAATCCTAGTAGGTCAACATTAATGAGGGTGACTATATTTCTTAGTCACCCTCATTTGTTTTAATCCTTTTTAAAAACACAAATCGCTAATAAACAGCTCTTTTGCACGCACTCCGTCAGAGTTAAACCAAAATGTGTTTATTTTGTTATACTTATAAAACAAAAAGAGATGTTAAAAATTGGAGATAAAGCACCAGACTTTCAAGGAGTAGATCAAAATAGCAACCCTATTAAACTTTCTGACTACAAAGGGAAAAAGCTAATTATATATTTCTACCCCAAAGACAACACACCTGGGTGTACTGCACAAGCATGCAATCTTAGAGATAACTATAACTCCCTTTTAGAACAGGGATTTAGTATTATCGGAATCAGCAAAGATAGCGTCACTTCGCATCAGAAATTCATAGATAAATACCAACTCCCCTTCCCTCTTATATCCGACACATCTACAGAGATAATTAAACTTTATAACGCTTGGGGAGAAAAAAAATTTATGGGAAAAACTTATGAAGGAATCCTAAGAAAAACATATGTTATTGATTCATCAGGGGTAATTATAGATATTATTGAGAAGGTTCAAACAAAAGATCACGCCTCTCAAATCATCAAATAATTTAGAAGCTAGCCCAAACCAAAATATGATTTTGAATTAAACAATATTCAAGATAAAGTTCTTTATTGCCATATGTAGAATCACTACTATATTGAGCATTAAACTTATTGAAGAATTTTATCTTTGGCACTCTTACATTATAATACTCGGTAAATGAAAAAGAGGGATTATCAATTAATTTATACATAGCCTCTTTAGCGCTCCAAATAATAGCTAGAGCGTCGATCATATTATAGAGTTTAAAACCACTATTCTCAATTTGTAGCCTTTCATTTATAGATAAAAATCTGCTGGCAACCTTTTTAAAATTCCTGCCAATATGCTCAATATCCACCCCATATCTTTTTACTCTACTTAAAACAATCACAACATAATTTTTAGTATGGGATATAGAGATATACTCATATTTAGAAACTCCCAATAAAGTAGGAGAACCATCTGAATTATAATCAACCTCAACATTTTCTCCAGCATAAGTATAAACCATAGCCCTAACTACAGCTTTCTGAATGTTTGATACATTAATAAGTGATGGAAACTTAGTATGAATATCATTTAGCTTCTCACAAATATCCCAAACATAGATATTTGCATCATCAACAGATCTATAATAGACTAGGGGCATCGATTAACTCTTAATTTGAGGATTATCGGACTCATCCGTTATCTCACCAACAATCTCCTCTAATACATCCTCTAGTGTCACAATCCCATCTGTGCCACCATACTCATCAACTACCATAGCCAAGTGTATTCTCTTCTTTCTAAACTCCTCTAAAAGATCATCAATTTTTTTTGAGCCTGGGACAAAATATGCCTCTCTAATGAAATCATGCCAATCAATCATATTTGGCTCCTCTTTAAAAACGGAAATAAGATCTTTGATATAGAGAAATCCCTTGATATTATCTAAATTACCATCATATACTGGAATTCTAGAAAAACCACACTCAATAGCTCTTTCCAAAACTCCAGATGTTGTCATAGATAGATCCACAGCAACAACATCAACTCTTGGCTTCATAATTTGATGCACAGATATATCTGACAAAGAGACTATTGCTTTTAGTAATTTTCTATCTTGTCCGGCCACAAGCTCATTATCGGCACTATTTGAATCTGTAAAGAGATTTATTGAATTAGCTTCATGTTCATCCTTTTTCAACTCTAGAACAGCATAGAATTTGTAAACAACATATGATAACGGAGAGACCAATACAAGTAATACTCTCCATGGGATATCAAAAATTTTTAGAACAGCTATGTTACTGTTTTGAACTAATAAAGCAGCAGCTCTATCTAAAGAAAGGCTAAATACAAGTGCTAGAATAAATGCATAAAAACTATTATAGAGAATAGTCAAACACAAATAGAGAATAATAATCTTAAAAAATGAAGTGTAGAAAAAAATTGAGGTAACAAAATAGACATACTCCCACAAACCCCTCTCCTCTTTGAATTTATCTCTATCTACTACCGATTTATCAATTAATGAAACAATAAAATAAAATAGAAGAGCAGCACCCAAGTATAGTGCCTGGGAAAAATAGTCATCTATAGAAATATTGGGAGGTTCCAACTACACAAATAATTAAGGGTTAATTGTGCAAATATAATCAAAATAAAATAGCACTATATTTTTCTAGCATAAAAATGGGATAATACGACTCCTTTGCCTTTCTCAAACCAGTATCCCCAATATCGTCTTCTCGATTTACATATTTATAATCTGCAGCCAATCTTGATGCAAACTCTCTATTTAGAGTAGGATACGCTCCCCTATAGTCAGCAAAAGCCTTTTCTATATGAATAATTACAGTATCAGAATTTAATACCTCTCCTATTGTATATCCAACAATCTCTCCATCAACACGCAAAATTCCACCAGTAAGATTTAACTCGTCAAAGTATTTCAAACATTTTTTCACAGCACAAAGCTCCCAAGAAAGAGTCTCTATCTGCTTACAATCTGCTTTTTTACACCATTCATGATTAAATTCCTGCACTTGTGGAATATCTACCGACTTCATTATATCAAATTTATAGTTATAGTTTGATATAAAATGGTTCACATGATTCCTCTTAGATTGCAACTTCTTTCCAGAAAGAGTTATAAGTTTGGAACTCTCATAGATATAGTCATAACTATCCCGATTAGTATCAAATTTAAAACTCCCTGGATACATCTGTTTTAGCTCGTCTCTAGTTAATGGTGTCAATCCAATTAAAGATAGATTCTCCCCTTTGGAATACTCAATTTCAATTAGAAGATCTATTATCTCTCTAACATTTCCTCTACCAGCAGGGTATAAGTATGAGCAACTTTCATCGGTACCCACTCTAACAATTAGAAAATCTTTAAACCTTGCGATTTTTGTTTTATATATGGAATCCCATATAAATAAATTGGTAAAACAATACTCTGCACCTCTGTAATCAGAAAATGCTAATAACCTATCTACCCACTCTTTATCTGAAATATCGATTTTATTAAACTCTAGCATATATTATTTATTAATCCAACCTTTGAGAAGTTCTATAGCCCTCTCTCTCTCATTATGAGGCAAAGTAGAAATTCTCGCTCTATGACTTCCATTTGGCTCAACAAACAAAACAACATTTTTGCTCTTTGGTTCATTTACCATAACAGCACTCCAAGGATCGTACTGTCCATATATAAACATAATTTTAGAATCTGTTTTAGCAACAAAACGTTTAAGCTTTTTATAAAGAGATCTATCAAATTTAAACTGAGCCTGCTCTGGTACAAATATTTTATTTAGATATCCTTTGGAACTTCTTATTGTAAGTAAGCCTTTAAAAGGTTTGGTATCATAGCCATAATATCCTAACTCCCTAGAAGCCTGAACAAAGAAAGGGGTTGTATCGGTCTCGTGGATAAAATAATCTGGAGAACTTATAGTCATCCAATAATTAAAAATTTCATTAGCACAACTCCCTTTTGATGGAACTTTAGAAATATCACTACCCCACTGCCAAAATGCAAATGGTAACTCCAAAACAGAGTAATCGTATATATTTTCAAGAGGAAGAGTAAACTTGTAATTCTTTGCCGCACATAATGAATCAAATTTAGGTTGCAACTCATCTCTTCTTTGAAGTATCTCTCTCTGAAGATCTTCTAAAGTCTGTCTATCCGATTTTGTTCCAACATAAGAAGAGAGAAATTTTTCGTGACGCCCATCCTCTCTTGATCGGCACAAAGGTGCAACATATGGGACTGTAACATCAACATCATTTGGAAAATAAGCAGTATAGATTAAAGCATTTTGCCCTCCTTTACTTATACCTGTTGCAATCCATTTCCCTTGATATAACTGAGCAAAGATCTCCCTAATACGGTGTAAATCATATGCTGCATTTTTTGCTGTTAAATATTTCCAATCTAAATTTTTGGGTGTTGACTCTAAAAAATATCTGTGCTCAACAAAAATAATATTTGCATCTAGTATTTTTGAAAGCTCCTCTCTATATGTAGAACGCAACACATGCCTAGCTCCATAACCCTCTGTTACTAAAACAGTAGGCCTGCACTGAGAAATATTCATTAAGAAAACTCTCTGGCTAAAGGTGCCTAAAGATGGGTTACTATGATCTATCGGCTGCTCTATAATTATTTGATATTTATGATTAAACTCCTTACTCTCCATTGGCGTAACATCCAAAACCCCATCTATGTTTTTGAATTTAACAACTAGAGTATCTGTTTTAGAATAACTATAAATAGAGAATAATAAAACAACCAAGGTGAAAAAAGCTCTCTTTATCATAATAAAATATCTTTATAAGTTTTAAGAATAGGTTAATGTGCAAAAATAGAGAAAAAAAAGCGTACTTTTGCCTAAAATTATAATATCAAAAAATGAACAATTTTGTACAGGAACTTACATGGAGAGGCATGATTCACAACATCATGCCAGGCACAGAAGAACAACTTATGAAAGAGCTAACATCTGCATATGTTGGCATAGACCCAACTGCCGATTCTCTTCATATAGGGCACTTAGTGAGCATAATGATGCTAAAACACTTGCAATCTTGTGGGCATAAGCCGATCGCTCTTGTAGGAGGAGCTACTGGTATGATTGGAGATCCTTCTATGAAATCTTCCGAAAGAAATCTTCTAGACGAAGCAACTCTAAGACACAATCAAAATGCGATTAAAAGCCAACTTTCACGTTTTTTAGATTTTGACTCAGATGCCCCTAATGCCGCTATTTTGGTTAACAACTATGACTGGATGAAAGACTACTCTTTTTTAGAGTTTATTCGTGACATCGGAAAACATATTACTGTTAACTATATGATGAGCAAAGACTCCGTAAAAAAACGTATTACTGGGGAGGAGAAAGAGGGGATGTCTTTTACAGAGTTTACATATCAACTTGTTCAAGGTTATGATTATGTTTATCTATACAAAAACCACAACTGCAAACTCCAAATGGGAGGCAGTGATCAATGGGGGAATATAACAACCGGTACTGAGCTAATTAGAAGAAAAGAGTCTGGAGAGGCATTTGCTCTAACATGCCCATTAATTACAAAAGCAGATGGTGGTAAGTTTGGTAAAACCGAACAAGGAAATATATGGTTAGATGCTAGATACACTTCACCATACCATTTCTATCAATTTTGGCTGAATGTATCTGACGATGATGCTCAGAGGTATATTAAGATATTCACCATGTTATCTAAAGAGGAGATAGAGAATCTTATAACAACACATAATACAGAGCCACATAAACGTGAATTACAGAAGAGATTGGCTCAAGAGGTAACTACAATGGTTCATGGAGTGGAGGAATATAAAAAGGCTCTTGCGGCATCCTCTATCCTATTTGGAAATAGCACAAAGGAGGAGTTACAATCGTTAGACGAGTTAACATTTTTATCTGTATTTACAGGTGTCCCTCAATTTGAAATTGACTCAACAGAACTTAGTACTCCATTAGTAGATCTATTTGCTGTCAACACTCAGATTTTCCCTTCAAAAGGAGAATGTAGAAAAATGATTCAAGCTGGTGGAGTTAGTATCAATAAACAGAAGATTGAGTCTATTGAGTACACTCTCTCAGAAAAAGATCTTCTAAATAACAAATATATCCTTATTCAAAAAGGGAAAAAGAATTACTTTATTATAAAAATAAAATAGATGGAGGAGCAAAGCACTAGACAACAAAAAGTCTCAAGACAAATACAGAGAGATTTGTCTGAGATTTTCAGAGAGAGAGGAACGTCACTAGCGCCAGGTGTAATGATATCTGTAACTGGTGTCCGAATTACTCCAGATCTCTCTTTAGCAAAGGTATATGTTAGCATATTCCCATCGGCAAAATCTTCTGATGTTCTTTCAAAAATAGAGTCTGCATCAAAAGGAATTAGAGGCGAATTAGGGAAAAGGGTCTCTAAACAACTCCGAATAGTTCCAGAACTGGTATTCTATATAGATGACTCTTTAGATTATGTAGAAAAAATTGATAACCTTCTAAAGTCATAACATTGTCACTACCTCTGTTCATAGCTAAAAGATATCTTTTTGCAAAAAAATCGCACAATATCATAAATATTATTTCAATGATAAGTGCAATTGGTATTGCAATAGGGACAGCCTCTCTGATCATTATTTTATCTGTATATAATGGTTTTGAGGGATTGGTGAAAGAGATGTACAGCATTCATGAACCAGACATAATTATTACTGCATCAAAAGGGAAGGGGTTTGAAGCCAATACTATAGAGTTTAATTCCATAAGCAATGACCCTCGTATTGAAGCTTTCTGCCCTATTATTCAAGAGAATGTATTTGTAAAATATGGCAATAATCAATCTGTTGCTGTAATTAAAGGGGTGGATAGCTCATATGTACAAATTACTCCGATAAAAAAGAGAGTAAAAGAGGGGAGCTTTAAGCTATTCCATGGAGAGGTTCCACATGCAGTTCTAGGAAGAGAGATTGCATATAATCTAGGAGTAAGAGTTCATTTTTTAGAACCAATCTACCTTTATTTTCCATCTAGATTTGCTCAAATATCATTTGTAAATCCTGCATCAAAACTAAACTCAGAACGACTTTTTCCTAGTGGTATTTTCACTATAGACCAAAATGTGGATAAACAACTAATTTTTATACCGATAGATGTGGCTAGAGAACTTCTAGAATACGACACAGAGGTTACAGGTATAGAGATTTTTACAAAAGATAGGAATACTTCTGACCTACAAAAAGAGATCAAAGAGCTGCTTGGCTCAGATTTTCAAGTAAAAAACCGATATGAACAAAACGAGACTCTCTACAAAATGATGCTCTCGGAAAAACTATCGATCTACATCATTCTGTTTTTTATAATTGTTATTATATCATGTAATCTTTTTGGATCACTATCTATGCTAATTATTGAAAAGAGAGAAGATTCAAAAATATTAAGTGCTATTGGAGCAAATGATAGCACCATAAAAAGAATTTTTGTAATTGAAGGGTGGTTAATCTCTCTACTAGGTATTGTCTCTGGTGTTGCTTTTGCTATTATATTTTACCTTATTCAAAAATATTTTGGCATAATATCTATGCCCGGAAACTTTATTGTAGATAGCTACCCTATCATATTAAAGCCTATGGATGTGATATTTACAGTTATTGGTGTGGCATTAATTGGATATGTTTCGGCAAAACTTCCTTTAACAATTATAAAAAAAATAGAAAATTTTTAAAATATAGTGCAGCGTTTAGAATATTTGCTGCATCTTTAAGGTGTAGGTTTAGGTTTTAGTACACAAGAAAAGGGGTTGATTTCTGTAGCAGGGAGTCGCCCTTTTTTGTATATTAGCACTTATATAATAAAATATCTTATGCAAAATACCATATTCAAAACCACAATTCTATTTTTGATTGTAATATATTCAAATACTATATTAGCTCAAAAAAACGATCTTCCTAGAGTAACAATACTTGCTACAGGGGGAACAATTGCTGGCTCTGCTAAAACAGCAACACAATCATCATACTCTCCAGGAGTAATCTCTATTGAGCAGCTTATATCCTCTGTAGAGAATCTCGATAAACTTGCCAACCTAACAGGGATTCAGATATGTAATATCTCTAGCCAGAATATGGAAGAGAGAATATGGTTATTGCTACACAATACAATAGATTCACTCTTCTCGAATGATTTGGCAGATGGAGTTGTTATAACTCATGGAACTGACACAATGGAAGAGACGGCATATTTTCTAAACCTTACAGTAAAACATAGTAAACCTGTGATTTTAACTGGCTCAATGAGGCCATCAACCTCATTAAGTGCCGATGGTCCTTTTAATCTATACAATGCAGTAGCGCTAGCATCAAATAAAATAGCACACAACAAAGGTGTAATGGTGGTCATGAACGATTATATCTTCTCTGCAGACGACGTAACCAAATCAAACACCGTAAATACAAGTGCATTTGAATCTCCTAATTATGGGCCATTAGGTTATATTAGAGATGCAATACCCCATTTCTATAGAGAAAGCCTTACAACCCATACTTTATCATCTAAATTCAATATAAAAGAGGCAAAATCTCTACCAAAAACAGAAATAGTACTCGCGTATGCATTCTCTTCTAATATTGGATTTAACGCACTAATAGACGGTGGTGTGAAAGGTATTGTTATTGCAGGGGTGGGACACGGAAATTATAATAGAGAGTACTCACAATCTATAGATAGGGCCATTAAAAAAGGAATTAAGATTGTTAGATCTTCTAGAATTATTAAAGGTGGCATTGATAATGCAGCCGAAGAGTACTGCTCAATAATTCCAGTTAGCTATTATAAAACACCTCAGAAAGCACGAATTTTATTAATGCTATCTATTTATAATGGAGATGATATAGAGACGATTCAAGATAATTTTAGAAAATACTAATTTACCCCCATCTATTTTTTAAAAAGACCAAAGACTGCTGATCCACTACCACTCATCAAAGAAAAAGATGCTCCAGATGAGTACATTCTCTCTTTATAACTCTTTATTATGGGATAAGATTCAAAAACAGAATCTTCAAATTGATTAATTAAAAGATCTCTCCAACAATCGACACTCTGTCTTACAATTTCAGTTAAAAGGATAGATGGTACCTTTGGAATTACTGACTTATATGCCATAGCTGTAGAAACAGATACCTCTGGTTTTTCTATTCTAATCTCATAAGAAGAGAGTTGTGGCAAAGCTATTGGTGACAAAACTTCTCCCCTACCCTTTGCATACATACATACAACTTCATCATTATCTTTTTCACTTCCCAAAACTCTATTTGCATATAAAAAGAAAGGAACATCACTACCTAGGCTAAGAGCATAGCTCTCTAATTTCTCAAATGGAATATTTAAATTAAACATTGTGTTTAAAAGGATTAAAGTTGCGGCAGCATCAGATGAACCTCCACCTAAACCAGCCCCAAAGGGGATTCTCTTTACCAATCCAATATTAACAGGTGAAATATCATACTCTCTCTCAATAAGGTTATAAGCCTTCAGTACCAAATTATCGGCATCTGAACAATCTATTTTTGCATCATAAACCTTTAATGATACGCTATCACTCTTTTTAATCTCAATAATATCGCATAAAGAGGGAACAGAAACAAAGATAGTCTCAAGATTGTGAAAACCATCTTTACGTTTTTCAACAACCCTGAGACCTAAATTTATTTTACATTTTGCGAAAATAACCATCTAAATACTAACCACATTTTGAGTTACCACAAGAGAGACATGTTAAACAACCCTCTTGATAAACTAAATTTAATGATCCACAATTTTGACATTTACGACCAGAATCATCTTTTGTTCCATCTGGTATATAGCGTTTAAGTGCTCTCTCTACACCATTTTTCCAAGTATTTATGGTCTCACTATCTAACTCAAGTCCAGAGACAAGATTAACAGCATCCACAATTGGCATACCATTTCTTAGAACCCCCGAGATTAACTTTGCATAATTCCAAAACTCTTTATTAAACATGTGAGAGATACCTCCAACAATATTTCTATAACCATATTTATCTATATAATGGAAGTCATATCTAGTATTACCCTCAGCATCCTTCTCTTTAACTATAAATCCCTTATCGATGGACTTTGGTATATTTTTAGTATCCTCATCAATCAAACCCGTAAATATCTCGTATGGCTTACCCTTTAACATACCAATAAGCGCAATCCACTGCTCAGCCCCATTTTTGAATCTAATAATATCTGCCTCTAAAGACTGAGGTCTCTTTTTCTTTTTAAGTAGAGCCTCTTTACTCTCATTCTCTTTTGCCGATACCAAAACACCCGCTCTTGATCCATCTCTATATACAGTAACTCCTTTACAGCCACTCTCCCATGCAGTCATATATACTTTAGCCACCATATCTTCAGTGATAGAGTTAGGAAGATTTACTGTTACGCTAATCGAATGATCTACCCATTTTTGCATCATTCCCTGCATCTTAACTTTGGCATCCCAATCAATATCATTAGAAGTCGCCTTATAATATGGAGATTTAGCAACTAGTGTCTCTATCTCATCAATTGACATTGCCTTAACATCTGCCTCTTTATATCCATTCTGAATGCACCAAGTTAAAAAATGGTGATGGAAAACATAATACTCCTCCCATGCATCTCCAACATCATCTCTAAAGGTGATGACAACATTTTTATCATTAGGGTTTACCTTTCTCCTTCTTTTATAGAATGGCATAAACACAGGCTCAATACCAGATGTAGTTTGTGTCATTAAAGAGGTTGTTCCTGTTGGAGCAATAGTCAACATAGAGATATTTCTTCTACCACTCTTAACTATAGACTTATATAGATTTTGATCACTCTCTTTTATTCTATTAATAAATGGATTATCCTTCTCTAAACTAGAATCATAAATTGGGAAAGCTCCTCTTTCAACAGCCATAATATTGGAAGATCTATATGCCTCTATTGCTAATGTTTTTTGCACTTTAACCGCAAATTCAATAGCCTTATCACTTCCATATGTATAGCCCATTGCTGCTAACATATCTCCTTCTGCAGTAATTCCCAAGCCTGTTCTCCTTCCTCCAAGTGTCTTTTCCTTAATCTTTTTCCATAGATTAATCTCCGCAAGTTTAACATCGGCATCTTCTGGATCATTCTCAACCTTAGCTATAATAGCATCTATCTTCTCCATCTCCAGATCAATCAAGTCGTCATTTAATCTCATTGCCTTTTTAGCATGATCGGCAAAAAGTTCAAAATCAAATTCTGCATTAGCTGTAAATGGACTCTTAACATATGAGTACAGATTTATTGCAATTAATCTACATGAATCATAAGGACATAATGGTATCTCTCCACAAGGATTAGTGCTCACTGTTTTATATCCCAAATGAGAGTAACAATCTGGTATTGACTCCTCTATTACTGTATCCCAAAATAGAACTCCTGGCTCTGCGCTCCTCCATGCATTGTGTATAATCTTATCCCACAATGCCTTTGCATCTATCTCTCTAACAAAAGTAGGACTATCAGACTCTACTGGAAACTGCTGTTTATAAGGCCTTCCCTCTTTTACACATCTCATAAACTCATGGTCTATCTTAACAGATACATTTGCTCCTGTTACCTTACCCTGCTCCATTTTTGCATCTATAAAATGCTCTGAATCTGGATGCTTAATAGAGATAGACAACATTAGAGCTCCTCTTCTCCCATCTTGAGCAACCTCTCTTGTAGAGTTAGAATATCTCTCCATAAAAGGCACCACTCCGGTAGAAGTTAATGCGCTATTTAATACAGGACTACCAGCAGGTCTAATATGTGAAAGGTCGTGACCAACTCCTCCCCTTCTTTTCATGAGTTGCACCTGCTCTTCATCAATTTTCATAATTCCACCATATGAGTCAGCCGGCTTTCTATGCCCAATAACAAAGCAGTTAGAGAGCGAGGCTACCTGAAAATTATTGCCAATGCCAGTCATTGGCCCCCCTTGAGGGATTATATACTTAAACTCTTTAAGCAATTCAAAGATCTCCTCTTCGCTCATAGGATTTGGATACTTCTTCTCTATACGTGCAAACTCAGCAGCTAACCTTCTATGCATATCATCTGGACTCTTCTCAAAAAGATTTCCAAATGAATCCTTCATCGCATACTTATTAATCCAGACAGAAGCGGCAAGCTCATCTCCATTAAAGTACTTGAGACTAGAAGCCATAGCCTCTTCATAAGTGTATTTTTTCATATCAATCATAATAATTTGATGGAAAGAGTCGATAGGATTATCCTAACGACTCTGACAAATTTATAGAAATATAGTATTATATTATTTAAAAAATAGGGAAGTTATCAACACCACAATCAACATTCAGTTTATAGAACTCTCTAACAACAGTTCATGCTACAATTTGCACAGTGGCTAAATTCACCTCTCAACCTAGACTCAATGAGTTCCAGTAATCTTAACTTTAAGCTCTCATTATTAATCTTTTCTATTACGGCATAGACAAAAGCCATCTGCTGAAGTAGCTTGGCCTCATCCTTTCCAATCCCTCTAGATCTCATATAAAAGAGAGCATCAGCATCTAATATACCACTAGTTGCTCCATGAGAACACTTAACATCATCGGCATATATCTCCAATTGAGGCTGAGCATATGCTTTTGCCTTTGTAGATACAAGAAGATTATGGTTGGCCTGATACGCCTCTGTCTTTTGAGCGTCTTTAGCTACAACTATTCTTCCAATAAAAGTAGCCTTTGAACTGTCGTCCAATATCCCTTTAAATAACTGACGACTCAAACATTCAGGAACAAGGTGATTCATTGTTATTGTATTAGAGATCTGCTGATCTCCATCCACAAGATATGTCCCATTTAACTCACAGATAGCGTTTTTCTCATTCAAATTGACATTATAGCTATTCTTTATAGAGTTGCCATGAAGCGTAACAACAGTTAATCTTAAAAAAGAGTCTTTTGACAAATTGATATTAAAATTAAAACTATGATTAGAGCCATTATGCTCATTCTGCATAACCACAATGTGAGATATCGCACCATCTTTTAACTCTATATCAAAATTCTCTTCTGTGTTAAAGTTATCCATAGAGAGAGTATGTGTACACAAAAGAACATTAGATATAGATCTCTCTTCAAACACAAAACTGTTATTGAATAAGATGTCTTCTATGTTAGAAGAGTCTCTAAAGCTGATAACTTGCACTCCATTATGAGGAGAAGCCTCTCTACTATAAGAGAGATTATAACCCAATCCATCATTGCAAGAAATGGATACTCCGCTAGAGTCATCACTAAGCGGACCTCTTAGAACTCCATTATTCACAAAAGCTTGAACGGTATCTGGTAAAGGGACTCTACAAGTAAAAACCTCTGGAATATCTGGGGTATATGTATAATTCTTTATCTCCATAGTAAATTATCCATTAATTAACCAGTCATATCCTCTCTGCTCGACCTCAAGTGCAAGCTCTTTGCCTGCAGTCTTAATAATACGTCCATTATACAAAACATGAACTATATCTGGAACAATGTAATCTAACAATCTTTGATAGTGCGTTATTACAATAAATGCATTGTCATCTCTCTTCAATTTGTTAACTCCAGAAGCTACAACCCTGAGAGCATCAATATCTAAACCACTATCTGTTTCATCCAAAATTGATAGAATTGGATCTAGCATCGCTAGTTGGAATATCTCGTTTCTCTTTTTCTCACCACCAGAAAAGCCAACATTTACACCTCTACTAGAAAAAGAGCTATCCATCTCTACTACAGCCAATTTCTCTCTCATAAGCTTTAGAAACTCAGCTGCCGATATAGGTGGCAAGTTTTTATACTTTCTCTGCTCATTTATTGCAGTCTTCATAAAATTGACATTTGACACTCCAGGAATCTCAACTGGATACTGAAATCCTAAAAAGACCCCTTTTCTTGCTCTCTCCTCTGGTTCCAAATCCAACAAATTCTCTCCATTAAAGGTAACCTCTCCCTCCGTAACATCAAAAGTGTCTCTTCCAGCAAGAACAGCAGATAGTGTACTCTTTCCAGACCCATTAGGACCCATTATAGCATGAATTTCTCCTTTTTTTACAGAAAGATCTATACCCTTTAATATCTCCTTACCATCAATAGATGCCTTTAAATTCTTTATCTCTAACATAATAACATATTTTACTAATTAATTATTGTTTTGCCACTGACGTCTCCACATAGCAAAACCAAAAAAGGCCAAAACCAAATAAGCTGCACTTACCATTGGTAAAAATGCTAGTCCGGCCAAAATATATAAAGTAATATTTGTGATATTTACAATAAACCAAGCTCCCCAGCAATCTAGCTTTTTTTGCGCAGATAGATACTGAGCTGTAAGAATCATTACTGTTACAAAAGCATCTAAAAATGGTTTTTGAGCTTTACTAAAAATCTGAGGGAATAGTTGATCTAGATATGTTAGTGCAAAACCCCATACAGCAGTAATTACAAGTGTTTGAACTAAAAATCTAACTCTCTGCCCATTTGACAATAAGGTTACTTTCAGTTGATTTTTACTATTCTCCTCTCCCTTTTTTGGATGAGTCCATCGATAGTGACCAAAAAAATTGATTATAAAAGAGATTGGCTGAACCAACATACTAGAATAGAGCCCCTTCTGATAGAACAAGATAAATAGGAGAACATTATAGAGATACCCCATCCAAAAGTTAGCAACTTTGGCTCTGGTTGCAAGAAAAACGCAAATCAAACCAGAGAATACAGATAAAATCTCTATTAGTGAGACACCTTGACCTCCAATAGAGAAAATAATATTATTTACACTAAAAAGTTCCATATAATTACTCTATCCTACGCTACCCTCTAAGGTAACTTGTAATAACTTTTGAGCCTCTACTGCAAATTCCATAGGTAATTTATTTAAAACCTCTTTTGCATAACCATTCACAATCAGCCCTATTGCATCTTCTGGACCTATTCCCCTTTGGAGACAATAAAATAGCTGATCTTCACTAATTTTAGAAGTTGTAGCCTCATGTTCTAAAATAGCAGTACTATTTTCATTCTCTATATATGGGAAAGTATGAGCACCACACTTATCACCTAATAAAAGAGAGTCACATTGAGTATAATTTCTGGCATTATGAGCATTAGGCAAAATTTTTACCAATCCCCTATATGCATTCTGGCTAAATCCTGCCGATATCCCTTTACTTACAATACGACTTCTGCTATTTTTTCCAATATGAATCATCTTTGTACCAGTATCTGCCTGCTGATAATTATTGGTAACAGCTACAGAATAAAATTCCGAGACTGTATTATCTCCTCTTAGAATTGTACTAGGATATTTCCACGTTACAGCAGAACCTGTTTCTACTTGAGCCCAAAAAATCTTACTATTATCTCCTTTGCAAATACCTCTTTTTGTTACAAAATTATATATACCTCCTTTACCCTCTTTATTTCCAGGGTACCAGTTTTGCACTGTAGAGTATTTTACCTCTGCATCTTTCATCGCTACTATCTCAACAACCGCAGCATGGAGTTGATTCTCGTCTCTCTGCGGAGCAGTACACCCCTCAAGATAACTTACGTATGAACCCTCTTCTGCTACAATTAACGTTCTCTCAAACTGTCCCGTTCCTTTTGCATTTATTCTAAAATAACTAGATAACTCCATAGGACATCTTACCCCTTTTGGAATATAGCAAAAAGACCCATCACTAAAAACTGCAGAGTTTAAAGCGGCAAAGAAGTTATCTGAGTATGGAACAACAGAAGCAAGATATGTTTTAATCAAATCTGGATAATCTCTTACGGCCTCAGAAAAAGAACAAAAAATTATTCCTTTCTCAGCTAATTGCTCACGAAAAGTGGTCTTCACAGATATTGAATCAAAAACAGCATCTACAGCTACTCCAGATAGAGCCTTTCTCTCATTTAGGGGTATTCCTAGTTTCTCAAAAGTCTTTTCCAATTCTGGATCTATCTCACCCTCGGTTAAGCTTTTCTTTGGTGCTGCAAAATAGATTATATCTTGATAATCTATCTCTGGAATATTGAGATGAGCCCAATTAGGCATCTTCATTGTTAACCACTTTCTAAAGGCCTTTAATCTAAATTCCAACATCCACTCTGGTTCAGATTTTTTTGCAGATATTGCCTTTATAATATCTTCGTTAAGTCCTTTGGGGAAATACTCCTGCTCTAGAAGTGTTTCAAACCCGTGTTCGTATTCGGACTCTGTTACTTTTTGAATTATATCGTTTTCACTCATGGTGGCGCAAAGTTAAATCTTTTTAAACTATTTTTGTATTAAAATATCTACGAGTTATGACAAAAAAAATGAGCAAAGTGTCAATTATTGACCATCTATTCGACAAATGCAAAATTAAATATAGTTACGATAATAATTTAGATAACGAGTCTCAAATTATATCATCTTCTCACTGCACAATGCTAGAAGGGGTAGATTTCGATTTAACTTTTAACCCGCTAACTCACTTGGGTTACAAAAGCGTTATTAAGAGTTTGGGACCATTATATGCAAAAGAATTTACGCCTATTTTCTCTTCTATTATTATATCTATTCCAACAAAGCTCTCTCTTTCAAACATAGAAGAACTTTGGGTTGGCATTTCAAAAGCTTATGAAGATCACTCCGTTGACTCTATAAATCTAGATCTACAACCATCAAACAACACCTTATCTATTTCAATAACTACACAAGGGAAACAAGAAAAAAAGAGATTTGTTCAAAAGCCAAAATGTGTCTCAGGAGATCTTATCTGTGTTAGCTCTAGCCTAGGAGCCGCATATATTGGAGCTCAAATATTACATAGAGAGAAAAGAGTATTTTTAGAGAGTAATATACAACCCAAACTAGATAACTATAAAGATATTCTTAGATTCTATTTAAGTCCAACCATAGATAAAGAGCTTTTTAATATCCTCAAAAAAACAGATTTAAGCTGTTCGTATGGAGTATTTAACAGAGATGGTCTAGCAGATTCAATAAAACTAATTTGCAATAATAATAGTCTAGGAGCAAAAATATTTGCCAATAGGATTCCGATTGCTCAATACACAAGCCAAGTAGCTCAAGAGCTAAACTTAGATCCGCTGACTGCTGCGTTTAATGGTGGAGAAGACTATAACTTTATCTTTACATTCCCTCTATCACAATCGCAAAGAGTAATTAAAGAGCTACCTCAATTAGATATAATCGGTCACACCTGCGATATAGACAGTGGAGTTAAACTTATATCACCAGATGGGTCTGAACTCGAATTAAAAGCTCAGGCATGGGACTATTGAATACTTTAAATTATTGGAGACAAAGAAATCAATTAATTGATCACAAATTGTCACTCTATATTTAAGCGATACAAACTCAACAGAGAGTCTATTCTGATAATCTAAACACTTTAAAGACAAAGCGGCATTACCCTTTGTTTTCTTTAAGGTTTGTACCATATTTTTTCTAAAATTCTCATCAATTATATTAACTGGAATATCTACTAATATCTCCCTAATAAACTCATCTTTTGCATTTGCCAAGTGCCTTATGCCCTTTATTTTAAGCTCATAATCTAAAATTTTCTCATCACCATCTTTAGAAGCAAAACCATATTTAGGATTAATCTGTGTTTTTATAAGTAAAGGTGTATTGACTTGTAAATACTGCATAAATGACTCATAATCCCTCCCATATAAAACAAATGATATTGCACCATTAAAATCCTCTATAGTAAAATTGGCAAAGGGTTTTCCTCCTTTTGTGTAGGCTATTTTAACATTTGTAATTATTCCAGCTAAGATAAGCTCTTTTCCCCTGTAATCTGCTCTATTTGGGGCATCTGCAACCATATCTGAAGCCTCAGACAATGTTGCTGTAGTGAGAAACTTAACCTCAAATGCAAATCTATCTAATGGATGAGCAGAAAGATACATTCCAACCAGCTCTTTCTCTTTTTTCAACAACTCTAATGAATCAAAATCATCAACCTTTGGAACCTCTGGTACAACCAATTTCACACTCTCAGAATCTCCGAACAATGAGTTAGACCCCGTTAAAGAATCATTATGATAAGTATTTGCATATTTTAAAAGAGATTCGATAAACAATTCATCTTTTGCATTCTTTGCTAAATACTGCTCTCTCTTATATACATCCACACTATCAAAAGCCCCAGCATAAATAAGTGATTCAATGCACTTTTTATTTACCGAATTTAGACTAATTCTCTCAACAAAATCAAAGATTGAGCTAAATGGCCTATCACCTCTTGCTAATACAATACTATCTACGGCAGCTCCGCCAACTCCTTTTATCCCAGCTAAACCAAATCTAATATCACCCGTGCTATTTACTGCAAAACTATTTTGACTCTCATTAATATCTGGCCCAAGTACAGAGATTTTCATTCTTTTACACTCATCCATAAGCTTTGTGAGCTCATCAATGTCATTTAAGTTACGGCTCAAAGTAGCAGCCATATACTCTGCTGTATAATTAGCCTTTAGATATGCAGTTTGATAACCTATCCATGCATAACAGGTTGAGTGAGACTTATTAAATGCATATTCGGCAAAAGCCTCCCAGTCCTTCCAAATTTTCTCTAATTTATCTATTGGATGACCATTATCTTCTCCTCCTTTGATAAACTGCTGCTTAAGATTATCCATCACAGCTTTTATCTTTTTACCCATTGCCTTTCTTAGACTATCTGCATCACCTTTACTGAAACCTGCCAATTTTTGTGAAAGCAACATCACCTGCTCTTGATATACAGTTACTCCATAGGTTGCCGCTAACACCTCTTCCATCTGAGGTAGATCATACTCAATCTGCTTTACTCCATGTTTTCTATCAATAAAATCTGGAATATACTCCATCGGGCCTGGCCTATATAGAGCATTCATTGCTATAAGATCTTCGAATCTGGTTGGCTTAAGCTCTCTCAACCATTTTCTCATACCATCACTCTCAAACTGAAAGGTACCAACAGTATCGCCTCGGCTAAATAGATCATATGTTGCCTTATCATCAAGAGGTATATTGTCTATATCTACATCGATTCCTCTATGATTTTTGATATTTATTATACAATCCTTTATTATAGATAGAGTCCTTAGTCCAAGAAAATCCATCTTTAACATCCCCACCTTCTCTATTTGAGAACCCTCATATTGAGAAACCCAAATTTTCTCTCCAGTATCTTTATCATTTGCTGTTGTAATAGGAATAAACTCTCGTAAATCGTCTCTACCAATAATTATTGCACATGCATGAACACCAACATTCCTTACAGTTCCCTCTAACTTTTTAGCATAATCTAGAGTCTCTCTAACAAGAGGATCTCCATTATTATATGCTTCGTTAAGTTCAGGAACGTATTTAATACAATTTTCTAAGTTTAATTTAATATTATTTCCATTCTCATCGGTCGGCATTCTAGCAGGGATAAGCTTAGCCAATCTATCTGACTCTTGAAGAGGTAAGCGCTGTACTCTAGCAACATCTCTGATTGCACTTTTTGCAGCCATAGTGCCAAAAGTAATAACATGAGAAACATGATCTTTACCATACTTATTCTCAACATATTGCAAAACCTTTGATCGGCCATCATCATCAAAATCTATATCTATATCTGGCATAGATATTCTATCTGGATTCAAAAAACGCTCAAATAGTAGATCGTATTTAAGTGGATCTATGTCTGTAATTCTTAAACAATAAGCAACTACAGATCCCGCAGCCGATCCTCTTCCTGGACCAACAGAAACCCCCATAGATCTTGCCTCAGCAATAAAATCCTGCACAATTAAAAAATAATCCGGATAACCCATATTTTTAATTGTGGCCAATTCAAAGTCGAGTCTCTCTATATGACTACTTTCCAACTCTCCATATCTAACTCTAGCACCATTGTAGGTTAACTCTCTCAAATAATCATCGGCATCTGTAAACTCTTCTGGTATTGGAAAGTGAGGCATGATAGGTTTTGACTCTATATCATACACCTCAACTTTTGATGCAATCTCAACGGTATTATCCAATGCCTCAGAAATATCAGAAAATATCTCCTCCATCTCCACCTGGCTCTTAAGATACTCCTGTTTTGTATATCTTAACCTATCAGGATCATCTACGTCTGCATTTGTAGTTAGACATATCAGTCGATCATGTGCCTCTCTATCATCTGCCGATACAAAGTGAACATCATTTGTTGCAATAATCTTAATATCAAGAGACTTAGCTATCTCAATCAGATGTTTATTTACTTGTTGCTGTGCTTGATAGACTGTCTGATCTGCTCCAGCAAAATCTGTCTGATGCCTCTGTAGTTCAATATAATAATCATCTCCAAAAAGACTCTTGTACCATTTGGCAACCTCTATTGCTCTATCTATATCTCCTGACAAAATGGCTTGAGGGACCTCCCCTCCTAAACAAGCCGAAGAACATATTAGATCATCTTTATATCTCTCTAAAAGCTCTCTGTCTATTTTAGGTTTGGAGTAAAACCCTTCTATAAAAGCATTTGAACTTAATTTTACCAGATTCTTATATCCATTCAGATTTTTTGCTAAAAGGATTAAGTGGTAACTGCCCATATCCTCTTTCCCTCTTTTGTCAAATCGTGATGACTTTGCGACATAGACCTCACACCCCACAATTGGCTTCACATTAGGGTATTTAGTAGCTGTCTCTAAAAACTCCTTAACTCCAAACATGTTACCATGGTCTGTTATAGCCAACGCAATTTGATTGTCTTCGGCAGCTTTGGAAAAGAGTTTATTTATATTTGCAGCACCATCTAAAATTGAGTACTGAGTGTGAACATGTAGGTGAACAAATGGCATTATAAAGAAAATTGGCGAAAATTAACTATTAATAAGGATTTAGATTAGTGGAGTACCTGTCATCTCTACAGGCGCTTCAATGCCCAAAATCTTAAGAATAGTTGGTGCAATATCTGCTAATCTTCCATCCTTTACACTAAAAACATCTTTATCTATTACAACAAAAGGGACTGGATTTAATGAGTGAGCAGTGTTTGGAGATCCATCTTCATTAACTGCATTATCGGCATTTCCATGATCTGCAGTAATTATTACAGAATAGCCATTCTCCCTAGCCACATCCACAATTTCTGCAACACATCTATCTACAGTTTTAATTGCTTTTTTTATTGCACTAAATACTCCTGTATGCCCAACCATATCCCCATTTGCAAAATTTAACACAATAAAGTCGTGCTTATTGGTTTTCTTCAACTCATCGATTAAGGCCTCCTTAACTTCTATGGCACTCATTTCTGGTTTTAAGTCATAAGTAGCAACAGCAGGAGATTTAATTAAAATTCTCTTCTCATTATCAAACAGCTGCTCTCTACCTCCAGAAAAGAAAAATGTAACATGAGCATACTTCTCTGTCTCAGCAATACGCAACTGTTTTTTTTCAGCCTTTGCAACAACCTCTCCAATTGTATTAACAACATTATCTTTGTCATATAGAATATGCAAACCTCTGAACTTTTCATCATAAGGAGTAAGTGTAGAAAAATAAAGAGGAATAACCTTCATATCTGGAATTCCATGATTGTCTTGAGTTAAAACAGTAGTCAACTCTCGAGCTCTGTCGTTTCTAAAATTAAAAAAGATTACAGCATCTCCCTCCTTAATTGTTGCTACAGGCTCTCCTTTATCATCAACTGCAACATGAGCTCTAACAAACTCATCTGTGACTCCACTTTCATAGCTCTTGATCATTGCCTCAACACCATCTGTAAAATGCTCTCCTTTACCATATACAAGAAGATCATAAGCCTCCTTAACTCTCTCCCATCTCTTATCTCTATCCATAGCATAGTATCTACCAATTATTGAGGCTAGCTTACCTCCTGTTTTAGATAGATGCTCTTGAAGCTCTTTAATATACCCTGCTCCACTCTTTGGATCTGTATCTCTACCATCCATAAATGCATGAACATACACCTTTTCTACTCCACTATCCTTTGCTAGATCTAAAAATGCAAATAGATGCTCCATGGAACTATGCACCCCTCCGTTTGACATTAAGCCCATAAAATGAAGGGCCTTTCCACTTTTTTTTGCATAGTCATATGTCTCTCTTATCTCTCTATTATTAAAGAGAGTTTTTGATCTACAATCCTTATTAATCCTTACTAGGTCTTGATAAACTACCCTACCTGCACCGATGTTTAAGTGTCCAACTTCTGAGTTTCCCATTTGACCCTCAGGAAGACCAACGTCCTCTCCACTGGCCATTAAAAGAGAGTTAGGGTATTTGCTCCTAATAGAGTCTAAATTTGGAGAACCTTGAACATAAATTGCGTTTGATTGATCCTTAGGGCCCTCTCCCCAACCATCTAATATCATTAAAAGTACTTTCTTATTCATAATTGTATTACATTTGTCTGTTAAATTAATGGCAAAAATAGTTAAATATGAACAGAAAGAAAAATCATGCCAAAAAGGAGAGAGCAAAAAGCTCCTCAAAAAGATCTGCAAAATTTAAAATAGAAGAGATCACAGGTAAAGTGCTTCTCACAAGGGAGGGCTATGCCTTTATAATTAGAGCAGATGGTAAAGATGATGTTTTTGTTCCTGCAAGAAAACTTAGAGGTGCACTAAACCTAGATATTGTAAAAGTAGCTGTAAAAAATAGAGCATCTGGGGGCCATCGCCAAGAGGGAGAGGTTATCTCTATAATAGAGAGATCTAATCGCCCACATACAGGAGTTCTGCATATATCTGGAGAACAAGCTTGGGTAATAACTGGAACCAAAAACATGCCCTACGACATAGCTGTTAAAATGACAGATGAACTAAAAAACTATAAAGGGTATAAAGTAGCAGCAATTGTTGACGAGTGGCCAAGATCTTCTCAAGAACCAATAGGTCATGTTGTAGACATTTTGGGAGAACCTGGTGAAAACAACACAGAGATGCATGCTATTTTAACAGAGTTTGGGCTACCATACAAGTTTGAATCTAAAGTAGAAAAAGAGGCCGATAAAATATCGGAAAAAATATCAAAAGAGGAGATTTCTGCAAGAAGAGATTTTAGATCCGTTACAACCTTTACTATAGACCCTTCTGACGCAAAAGATTTTGACGACGCTATTTCACTAAAAAAGTTAGAGAACAACAATTGGGAGGTCGGAGTTCATATTGCTGACGTTACACACTATGTAAAGCCAGGAGGAATAATTGATAAGGAGGCATACGAAAGAGCTACTTCTGTCTATTTAGTAGATAGAACAATTCCTATGTTACCAGAAAAACTCTCAAATAAACTTTGCTCATTAAGGCCAAGAGAGGAGAAGCTCTGTTTTTCTGCTGTTTTTGAAATGACAGATAATGCTAAAATTATTAAGAGATGGTTTGGAAGAACAATAATTAAATCGGATTATAGGTTCGACTATCAACAGGCTCAAGATATCATAGAAAATCAAAAGGGCCCTCTTGCATCGGAAGTGCTAACATTACATTCATTAGCAACTATTTTAAGAAATGACCGATTTAAGCTAGGAGCAATTGGGTTTGAGAGACCAGAGATGAAGGTAGAGGTAGATAGTAATGGAAAACCAATAAATATATATCAAAAAATATCTAAAGAGTCAAATTGGCTTGTAGAAGAGTTTATGCTTCTTGCCAATAAAGAGGTTGCAAAATATATTGGAGAACAAAAAGGAAATAAAAAAGCTAAAACTTTTGTTTACAGAGTTCACGAAGAGCCAAACATAGATAAAGTTGAAGCATTCAGATCTTTTATTAAAACTCTTGGCTACAATATGAAAAAAACCGAGAACGCAAGAGAGTTGTCAAAAGAGATCAACTCTTTACTCTCTACAGCTAAAGGTAAACCAGAAGAGGGCTCTATTGAAATTATGGCTCTAAGATCTATGGCAAGAGCCAGATACTCAACTGACAACATGGGGCATTATGGGCTAGCATTTGAATACTACACCCATTTTACATCTCCAATTAGACGATATCCCGATATGATGGTTCATAGAATGTTGGCACACTATTTGGAAAATGGAAAATCTCTTGTAAAATCGAATTATGAAGAGAAGTGCAAATACTCTAGCGAACGTGAACAACTAGCAACTGAGGCAGAGAGAGCAAGCATAAAATACAAGATGGTGGAGTTTATGCAAGACAAAGTTGGAGAGATATATGAAGGTGTTGCATCTGGTATTACTGAATGGGGAGTCTTTGTTGAACTAGACAAAACAAAAGTTGAGGGTTTAGTATCGTTAAGAGATATCAAAGAGGATTATTTTGTTTACAACGAAGAATCACTTTCACTAAAAGGTAGAAAAACTAATAAAATTATAAAGTTAGGAACTCCACTTAAAGTAAAGGTTATTAAAGCTAATTTAGAACAAAAACAGCTAGATTTTGCATTAATATGGGAATAATATGAATATTACTAGCATAAAAATTACGGATCTCCTATCTGTTGTAAGTGGTAGACTTTCATATGGTATCTCAAGAATCATTAATAAAAGATTCAAAGAGGCATCAATATCTCTTACAGCAGATCAGTGGATGGTAATGGCTATTTTATGGGAAAGAGATAGGCAGTACCAGAATGATATTGCAAAACAGACACATAAAGATAAGGCAAGTATAACAAGAATCATTAATACATTGGAGACAGAAGGTTTTGTTGAAAGGGACTATGATGGATTTGATGGTAGAAAGAGAATTATTCTTCTAACTACAGATGGAATGAGAGTTAGGGAGCAGTCTACAGCCATTGTAGAGCAATGCTTTAACGAAGCCATAGAAGGTATCGATAAAGAGCAACTTATATATGTTAAAAGCGTATTAAACAAAATAATTTTTAATATAGAAAGGATATAATTTTTTTATCCAAAATAGTTGATAAGACAACCAAATATAATAACTAAACGATAATAGTGAATGAGAAAAACAGCCCTTTTATCTATTCTAACTATTTTAATTAATACTCTATATTCTCAAGAGTATTTAACACTAGAACGATGCAGAGCTCTTGCAATTGAAAATAACAAGAGACTTAAAATCTCACAAGAGGAGATGATATCTGCAAATGAAATGAGAAAAGCCACATACACAAATTTGCTTCCAAAACTTGCCGCTTCTGGTGGCTGGAAATGGAACCAAAAAACACTCTCGCTTCTAGAAAATGATGCACTACTACCAATTGGTTCAATGATGCCTGATGGAAGTTTTGGTTTTAGACCAGAACAAATTAACAATCTCTGGAGCGAGATTGCCCCTGGAGTATTTGCCCCGTTGGACTCCCAAGGAAGACCATTTGATCCAAAAAAAGAGCCCGATAAAATTCAATGGAAGGATTACGCTGTGTTACCTAAAGATGCAGTGACAATGAAAAGCCACAACACTTTTGCCGCAGGATTAACACTCACCCAGCCTATATTTATGGGCGGAAAAATTAGAGAATTATACAATATTTCAAAGAATCAAGAAGAGATAGCAACAATATCTTTAGATAATAATATCCAAGAAACTCTTTTAGAGGTAGATGAAGCATATTGGAGAGTTGTATCACTTATGCATAAAAAGGAACTTGCTAGTAAATATGTTTCTCTCCTAGAAAAACTGGAGAACGATATAAATGCAATGGCTAAAGAGGGTTTTGCTACAAAAGGAGATATTTTAAAAGTTAGAGTTAAACTAAATGAGGCTCAAATGACTTTAAATATTGTTGAAAATGGACTCTCTCTTTCAAATATGGCTCTTATGCAAATTTGTGGATTAGATTTAGACTCAAATAATATAATAGATGACACTATTGACAACTCAGATATTCTATCTTTGGATGTTAAATCTGTAGAAAATGCAATAGACAACAGACCAGAGATAAAAACCTTAAAACAGTTCAAAATGATGTCTGAGTCCAATTATAAACTAACTAAAGGAAAGTTTTTACCAGAAATTGCAATTCAGGGTGCATACAATACCACTAATCCAAATGCCTATAACGGAATCCAACGAAATTTTGACGGATCATTCAGTATTGGAGTTATGGTCAACATTCCTATTTTCCATTTTGGAGAGAGAGGGCATTTGATTAAAGCAGCAAAAGCTAAGCAAAATGTTGTCAACTATAGAATCCAAGAGGCTAAAGAGAAGATAACTCTTCAAATTAATCAAAGTAGCTTTAGATTAAATGAAGCATATAAAAGGGTAGTTATGAGCAATAGTAATCTAGAAAAGGCAGATGAAAATCTAAGATTTGCTAATGAGGCCTTTAAAGAAGGATTTGTTAATACTACAGAGGTAATGGAAGCACAAACCGCATGGCTATCTGCAAACTCACAATTAATTGACTCCAAGATAGAGCTTAAGCTATGCAATCTATACCTTAAAAAAGCACTAGCCATATCCATAGAAGAATAAATGATTTTTAAAGAATTATAAAGACAAATGAATTCAAAAATGAAGACAAATAATAAAAACAATCTGTTAGTTGGGCTATTAGGTCTTATGGGCGTTATCGCTACTGTTTCTGTTATTGGTTATTTTGCATCTAAACCTCAAAAATTAATAATTCAAGGAGAGGCAGAAGCAACTGAGTACAGAATGTCTGGGAAAGTACCTGGGAGAGTTATTGAATTTAGAGTAGAAGAGGGAGATAATGTTAAAAGGGGAGACACTCTTGCAGAGCTATACATACCAGAACTTTATGCAAAACTAGATCAGGCTCAAGCAGCAAAATGGGCAGCAAAAGCGCAAAGCAACAAGGCAATTAAAGGAGCAAGAGAGGAGCAAATTTCATCGGCCTACCAAATTTGGCAAAAGGCAGAGGCTGGAGCCGAAATTGCAAAAAAAACATATACTAGAGTTAATAATCTTTTTGAACAAGAGGTATTGTCTGAGCAAAAAAGGGATGAAGCTTATGCTCAATATAAAGCTGCAATTGCCACTACAAATGCTGCTAAATCACAATACGAAATGGCTTTAAATGGAGCAGAATTAGAGGATAAACAAGCCGCAAAAGCACTAGTTGAGAGAGCTCAAGGAGCGGTTGATGAGGTTCTCTCCTATATTCAAGAGAAGTGGGTTATATCACCAACAGATGGCCAAATTACTGAGATATTCCCAAATATAGGCGAGTTAGTTGGAACTGGTGCACCAATTGTTAGCATTACAGATATGAACGATATATGGTTCACATTTAATATAAGAGAAGATCTTCTGAATGAAATGAATGTAGGAACAGAGCTAGAGATTAAAATACCTGCACTACCAAATAAAACCTATCGCACAAGAGTAACATATATGAAAGCAATGGCTTCGTATGCTACATGGAGAGCAACAAAAGTTAGTGGCCAATATGACACTAAAACATTTGAAGTCAAAGCCAAACCCATAGAGGATATACCCAATCTTAGGCCTGGTATGACGGCTGTTATAGAGAAGATAATTAAATAGTATTTATAATGATAGTCAAAGGATTTAAAAATGTATTTAAACGAGAGCTACGGCAGATGTTTAGTAGGCCGATATACCTATTTGCTACTATACTTATTATGGGCTTTTGCTACACATTTTTCTTATCTTTAATGCAACAAGGTCTTCCACAGAAACTTCCAGTGGCTGTAGTAGATTTAGATAACTCAACTATTTCAAAAAGAACAATCCGAGAATTAAACGCTACACCCTCAACAGAGATTGTTTTGGTAACTGGAAGCTATTTAGAAGCAAGAGAGCTGATGCAAAGTGGAGATATTTTTGGATTCATTGTTATACCTAAAAAATTTTATAAGGATATTCTAACAAATAAAATCCCAGAAGTACCTCTATATTACAATAATAGCTATTTAATTGCTGGCTCATTGGTATATAAAGACCTTTTAACTCTATCGGTCTTAGGGTCTGCTGCATATGAGAGGGCTGTAATACAAAAGAGAGGCGTAGACAAAGAAAATATATTACCCACAATTCAGCCGATAGTTATAGATAAACACCAAATGGGTAATCCTTGGGTAAACTATAGCGTCTTTTTAGTCAATGGCATTATTCCAGGAATATTTCAATTGACCATAATTATGATGACTATCTTTGTTATTGGGTTTGAAATCAAAAATAGAACATCAAAAAGCTGGCTAAAGAAGAGTAACTACTCCCTTGCAGTTGGTTTAGCAGGAAAACTTGCCCCATACACAATTCTCTTTATCATAATAGGATTATCTGGCAATGTACTTATTTTTAAAACTATGAATTTCCCAATGAATGGATCGTTTATCCTATTTTCCTTTGGGACAATCCTTTTGGTTTTAGCAGCTCAAGCTGTAGGAATATTCATTATAGGCCTTTTACCTGTTTTAAGAGTAGCAATTAGTATTGGTGCAATATTTTCTATTCTTTCTGTAACATATACGGGATTTACCTTTCCAATAGAGGCAATGCCCCCTATGGCACAAGGAGCAAGCCTGCTTTTCCCCGTAAGACACTACTATCTATTCTATGTAAAAGAGGCGCTACTTGGTGCAGGGCCATCTATATCTATAATACACCTATGCGCAATAATGTGTTTTTTAATATTGCCTTTTGTTGTATACTATAGACTAAAGGAGGCTGCAATTAAAATGAATTATCCAATTAAATAGCCAAATTGAGCATATAAATGAAAAAACAGAGTTTAATCCAACATATTATAACTGGTCTTAATGATCTAAAGTGGGTCTATATTAACGAATTCAAACAGATTTTTAGAGACAAGGGTGTGATGATTATATTCTTTCTAGGAGGAATGTTATATCCTCTTATTTACAATAGTTTGTATATGACGGAAAACATATACAAAATACCCATTGCCGTTGTAGATAACTCTGCATCTAAAGAGAGTCGTGAATTCCTAAAAAAACTCGATGCAACACCAGAAGTATTATTGAAAGAGAGTTGTTCTAATTTGGAAGAGGCATCCGACCTATTAAAAAGACAAAAAGTACATGGAATAATCTACTTTCCTAAAGACTTTCACTCTAAGATTGCAAAGCATGAGCAGGCCCATATTTCGGTTTATAGCGACATGAGTAGCTTCTTATACTATAAGGGATTTCTTACTGCAACAAATCGAGTAATGCTAGAACAAAGTAATTTGATCCATTTAGATAGATATAATAATATTGGGACGTATGGATACAATGCACAACAACTCTCAAGAGCAATCAATGCTACTGAAGTTGCTTTATTTAATCCAGGGGGTGGCTATGCAAGCTTTCTAATACCAGGAATTCTAATTCTTATTATCCATCAAACTCTATTTTTTGGAATTGGTATGCTAGCAGGAACAGCTAGAGAAGAGAATAAAAAACATACTCTAATTCCCGATCATCTTATTGGTAAAGGGATATATCGAGTAGTTTTAGGGAGGGCTGCAACCTATTTTACTCTATATAGCCTAATTAGCGCATATGTAATAGGCCTAATTCCAATTATTTTTAACCTTCCTAGAATTGGGAATATATGGGAAATATATAAATTAATGCTCCCTTTTTTACTATCTACCATATTTTTCTCTATGAGTCTCTCTATATTTATAAAAAATCGAGAGACAGGCTTTATAGCATTCCTCTTTAGCTCTGTTGTATTACTTTTCCTATCAGGTCTTCCTTGGCCAAGATCTGGTATGCCAGATTTTTGGAGATATTTTTCATATATATTTCCAGCAACACATGGTGTCCAAGGTTACGTTAAAATGAATTCTACAGGGGCTACTCTATCTCAAATAAGATTCGAATATATTGCTTTGTGGATACAGACCGCAATCTATTTTATAATTGCCACATTTACTCTCAATTACATGGTGAAAGAGAGTAAAGTGGCAAGTGAAAATATAAATTCAGAAGATTAAATGATACCCAAATAAACTACTTAGCGGGCTCTAATTCAACTGTAAAATGCCTCATAATGGGTAGCTCTTTTGCTATCTTATATCCTCTATTTATTGTATCTCTTCTATCATAAACATTTTTAAGAGCAGCTGCAATATAGTCCATATGGTTATTAGTATATACTCTTCTAGGAATAGCCAACCTAAGTAGCTCCAAAGCTGGATATCTATTCTCCCTAGTCTCTGGATCTCTATCTGCAAGAAGAGCTCCAATTTCAACACCTCTTATTCCACCCTCCAAGTATAGTTCTATTCCCAAAGTCTGAGCAACAAACTCCTCTTTAGGTACATTTGTAAGAATTCGCTTTGCGTCCACAAAAATAGCATGACCGCCAACAGGCCTTTGGTAAGGAATACCATACTCATCAAGCTTTGCTCCCAAATATTCTACTTGCTTGATTCTAGTCTCTAAATATTCAAAGTCTGTTCCCTCTCTTAGGCCTTGAGCAAGTGCGTTCATATCTCTTCCCGACATTCCTCCATAAGTAATAAAGCCCTCATACATTATGGTATACATCTGGCAGGCATTCCAATCCTCTTTATTTCTAAAAGCAACAAATCCTCCCATATTAACTATAGCGTCTTTCTTAGACGACATGGTCATAAAATCTGCATGTGAGAACATCTCTTGACATATTTCAACAATACTTTTATGTGCATACCCCTCTTCTCTAGTCTTTATAAAATAGGCATTTTCTGCAAATCTGGCTGAGTCAAAAAGAACCTTTATACCATATCTCTTTGCTAAAGCCGATACTCCTTTTATATTCTCCATAGATACAGGTTGACCACCTGCCGTATTATTAGTAACAGTAACAACTATACATGGTATTCTCTCTTTAGGGTAGCTCTTTAAAGCATCTTCTAGTTTATTAAGATCTAAATTACCCTTGAAAGGAAGCTCCTTGGTTGTATCTTTTGCATCATCGATAGTACAATCCAAAGCAATAGCTCTTCTAAACTCAATATGACCCTTTGTGGTATCAAAATGAGAGTTCCCCGGCAAAACATCACCCTCCTTAACTAAGGCCGAAAATAGGACGTTTTCGGCTGCTCTACCTTGATGTGTTGGTAAGAAGTAGTCAAAGCCTGTAATATCACTAATACTGTTCTTTAAATTGAAATATGAGCGTGCGCCTGCATAGCTCTCATCTCCCTCCATCATTGCTGACCACTGCTTATCACTCATAGCCCCAGTACCCGAATCAGTAAGAAGGTCTATAAACACATTATCACTCTTTAAGTTAAATAGATTGTATTTTGCATCTTTGATCCACTGCTCTCGCTCTGCTCTGGTGCTTTTTCTAATGGTCTCTACCATTTTAATTTTGTACGATTCTGCAAAAGGAAGTTTCATATTGTAATTTTTTATATTAATCTCATGCAAAGTTGAAAATAAATAAGGGCAAAAACAAAAAAAGGCTGACTAAATTAATTAGTCAGCCCATAGATAGTCAATATAATTAATAATTAATTATTTTTTTGCAGCTAGATTCTTATTTTTTCTACTAAATAGGTCATATACAATTGGAGTACCAACGAATAACGAAGAGTATGTACCGATAACCACACCAACTATTAAAGCTACAGAGAAACCTCTAATAACCTCACCTCCGAAAATTGCAATTGATAATAGAACAACCAATGTAGTACAACCTGTATTAATGGTTCTAGATAAAGTACTATTTAATGCGTCATTAATATTCTCCTTTAAATCTCTCTTAGGATATAAAGTTTTGTACTCTCTAATTCTATCAAAAATAACCACCGTATCGTTAATAGAGTAACCAATAATAGTAAGTACAGCAGCAATAAATGATTGATCGACATCCAAACTAAATGGCAATACACCTGTGAATATCGCAAAGAAACTCATAACAAATAGAGCATCATGAACAAGCGCAACCAAACCTCCTGTTCCCCAACTCCAGTTATTAAACCTAATTGCAATATATGAGAAGATTGCGATAAGAGCAATAATCACAGCAATAACAGCATCTCTCTTAATATCGTCAGCAATTGTTGGACCCACCTTCTCTGAGCTAACAATTCCATTTGGATTATCTGTTGTTGCAGTAAAGCTCTCAAGTGTCATTGGAGTAACAAAGAAATCTTTTAAAGCATTATACACTTTTGAATCCACAAGAGCATCTGTATCTGATGAATTATCATTAATCATATACTTAGTAGTGATTTTCATTTGACTTCCACCACCAAATTGCTTAACCTCAATTGACTCTTCGAACTCATTAAATAGAGCACTTCTTACATCTCCAACAGAAACATCTTGATCGAATCTAACAACATATGTACGACCACCTGTAAAATCAACTCCATAAGAGAAGCCTTTTCCAAAAATAAATCCGAGACCAATTATTGTAACAACTATTGAGAATATATATGCATATTTTCTCATTCCAACAAAATCAATCTTTGTATTTTGTAGGAAATTTCTTGTATATCTATTATCAAAAGTAATATTCTTACCCTTATTTAATCTCCAATCAAAAACAAGTCTTGTTATGAAAATAGATGTTATTAATGATGTGATGATACCAATAACCAATGTTGTAGCAAAACCTTGAACAGGACCTGAACCAAATATCGCTAAAACTATACCTGTTATAATTGTTGTTAAGTTACCATCTACAATTGCAGAATATGCGTTTTTATATCCATCTGAAATTGCTAATCTAAGAGCCTTGCCAGCTTTTAACTCCTCTCTGATACGCTCATAAATTATAACGTTTGCATCCACAGCCATACCCAATGTAAGAACTATACCAGCAATACCCGGAAGTGTTAAGATAGCACCAAATGAAACCAAAGCTCCAAATAAAAATAGGACATTGGTCAATAAGGCAATATTTGCAACCAAACCTGCTCCACTATAGAAAAGAATCATATAGATTAGAACTAACAAAAAGGCAATTGCAAAAGAGATTAATCCCGCATTGATTGATTCAGAACCTAAACTTGGACCAACTACCGCCTCCTGAACAATTCTTGCAGGTGCTGGTAATTTACCAGACTTAAGAACGTTAGCTAAGTCATCTGCCTCACTAATGGTAAAATTACCAGAAATCTCAGATCTACCTCCTGTTATTTCAGAATTTACTCTAGGAAAAGAGTAAACCATATCATCTAATACAATAGCTATAGAGCGTCCAATATTATTAGCAGTCATTCCTGCCCAAATTCTTGCACCCTCTGCATTCATAGCCATATCTACTCTAGGAGTAGCGCCAGTATTACCAAAAGATTTATTAGCATCTGTTATAACACCACCATCCAACGGAGCTCTTCCATCTCTTGTTGTAGATTTTATTGCAATTAACTCATAAGTTATCTCCGCAGCATCAATCGGCTTAACACTCCACAATAATCTAAGATCCGAAGGAAATACCGATGCAATTCTTGGATTTCTTAACCACTCGCCAATTCTAGCTGTATCTCTATAGTGAGCCCTTCCAACAACAGGACCCGACATTAGTTGTCCTTGATATACATTAGGATAAAGAACTGAGAATAGAGGATTCTCTTTCATAAATAAAGCATCTTCCGAAGTGATATCAGAATCGGCCTTAAGCTCTGCCAAAAGAGATCCTTCTGCAGAGGTAGTATCTGAGACCTCTTGCTGAGTTAACTCTTCTGCATCTTGCTCTGGATTAATATCACCCTCCATCTCTTTGATGGCTCTATTGGCCTCTGCAAGATAAGAGTATATTTCACTATTCTCATACGTTTCCCAAAACTCCAAAGAAGCTGTACCTTGAAGAAGTTTACGTACACGAGCAGGCTCCTTAACTCCAGGAAGTTCAACTAAAATTCTGCCAGTATTACCAATTTTTTGAATATTTGGCTGAGTAACACCAAATCTTCTTATTCTGTTTCTTAGTACATTAAATGAGTTTGAGATCGCACTTTCTGACTCCTCTCTAATAACCTTAAGCACTTCTGAGTTAGATGTCTCTGGCTTAATCTTATCTCTCATCTCATAAGTTCCAAATATCTGAGACATTCTCTGACCTGGAGCTACCTGTTCCCAAGCTTCACCAAAAAGTACAATAAAATCTGTTCTTGATGGAGAGAGATTGCTTTGAGCTAAAGTCATTGCCTCTACAAACAGAGGATTTGTACTATTATTAGCAAGGGCCAGAACTAAATCTGGAACGCTAACCTCAAGCATTACGTTCATACCTCCTTTTAGGTCTAGACCCAAATTGATCTCCTTCTCTTTAACCTCTTTGTAGGTAAATCCAAAAAACACCTTTTCAGATGAGATTGAATCTATATAGAACCTCTCCTTAACTCTTGATAAAGAGTCCAGATAAAAAGCTCTGTCCAATTCCGAGATTTGATTAAATGCTGGAGAATTAATCTCTTTTTCAACAGCTCTCTGTGCATAGGCACGAGCTTTGCTCTCCTGATTTCTAGTAGCCCATGTAAATGATAACTGGTAAATGCAGGCTAACGCGATTAAAATTGCCACAAGTCTGATGGCTCCTTTACTTTGCATGGAATATTTTGTTTAAATTATATAATTCAACGAAAATTAGAGCACAAAAGTAGTATTTTTTCCCAAAATATAAAGAAATTAGTACTTTTGTTACTCTTTATATTGCGCAATGTATGAAAAAATTGATTTCTCTACTAATTATTTTAACGTTTATACTACTATTATCTCCTGCTCACTCTCAAAATAAGCAAGATGATTTTTCCCATGCGTTAAAATTAAAAAAGGAGTACAATTTTAAAAAAGCACTAGACATTCTAGAAACCCTATTAGAGAACAATCCTGATTCTCTCTACAGAATAAAAATTTATAAGGAGATTGCCGAATGTGAAAATGGGCTTAATATGCTCCAGTTCGGGACAAATCCTACCGTAATCTCCAAAATGGCTTTAGAAAAAGATCTGTTTTTTCTTCACTACCCTTTTGTTCCAGATAGCACATTTATCATACCTCCAACCAGGCTTACAAATGGTAAACACCCTCTTTTATCTCCAATTTATTACAGAAACAACAATACCGAAATCTATTTTTCTGCTATGACAGATAAAGGAAACTGGGATATATATGTGACAAAATTTATTGATCAAGATAATTGGAGTGCACCCGAAAGGTTGAATTCAAATATAAACTCTCCTAAAGACGAGCTATTTCCATATCTTAGTGTAGATGGAAATAGACTCTATTTCTCTTCAAATGGTCATTTTGGAATGGGTGGTTTTGACCTCTATTTTTCTGAAAGAGATCCTATAACAAACGATTGGGGTATACCACAAAATATGGGATTTCCTTTTTCTTCTCCTCATGACGATTTACTCCTTATACACTCGCCAGATCTTAGCTATACAATTTTTTCGTCAACACGCGAACACTCTTCTTTGGACTCTATCACAATATACGTATTAAACTTTGAGCCCACTCCAATCAAAAGAGCAATCGATCACACATCGGCAAAAGAGATTGCCCTTTTAAAGAGCCCAGCCAAGAAAGATAAAGAGGAGATTAAGCCCAATACATCTGACAGATTTCTAGAACCAGATGTTGAGGAGTATAGAAGATTTATTATTCAGAGTAAATCTATTCAAAATATAATTGATAGCCTAAATACAGAGCTAAAGAAAAGTAGACATTTATACACAACTCTTTCTAAACAAGAAGATATAATGTTTTTAGAGAGAAAAATCTCCGAAGATGAGCTTAGCATATTAAAATACCGAGAGGAATTGACTACAGTTAACCAAAATCTTCAAACTTTAGAGATGAACTTTCTAACAAAAGGCAGGCTACTCCCTAGAAGTGACGAGTTTATTAATTCTAAAAGAGCTCCAGAGAAAAAAACTGAAGATAAAAAAATTGAGGTAAACTACACCACTAATAACCTGGGCATTTTCCCATCGATAAATATACTTGAACCAATTGAACTTTTTGACTACACTTTTGATGTAAAGGATCTCTCCGAATTTGCAGAAAACATGGAGATACCAAAAGGCTTAGTTTATCGAGTACAGCTATTTTCTGTTGGAAACAGAAGCACTAACCTAGCAACATTTAGAGGATTAAGACCTATTTTTGAGAATAGAAATGCATCTGGAAGGTGGATATACTATGCTGGACAATTTTATACATACCAAGATGCTCAACAAGCTCTTAACAGAGTTAAAAGAGCAGGATTCCCAAATGCTATAATTGCAGCATTTAACAATGGAGAGAGCATTAACTTAAGGAGCGCACGTACATTAGAACAGAGAGTAGATCAAGTGGTATCATATCAAGTAAAACTTTCTGGATACCCATCTGGCATACCTGATAGAGTTTTAGATATCATTCGCTCCAATACCGACAGAGATATAGCAAAAGGGGTTGAAAATGGAAAAGATATATATTTCATTGGTCCTTTTACAAATAGAGCCGAAGCTCAAAATCTTATAAAATTAATAGAGGAGATTGGTGGAGAGCAGATCTCTATTGAAGAGATTACACGCAACTAGAACTTAAACACCATAAATTATGGGACTTATAATAACACTTATAGCCATTGGACTTCTTTTAATAGCAATAGAAGTTCTAATTATTCCAGGTATTGGAATAGCAGGAATCCTGGGAGTACTCTCCCTAATTGGAGCTGTTTTTGTATCTTTTAGTATGTATGGAGCCACAACCGGATTAATTATTCTTGGGGCTATTATATTTATTTTGATTATATTTACATGGGTTATACTAAGATCAAACACCTGGAAAAAACTCACTCTAAACGATAGTATTAAATCTAAGGTAAATACAACTATTGAGGAAAATAGCTTGTCTATTGGAGAGATAGGAACAGTAACTGCTAGATTATCTCCTATTGGTAAAGTTAGATTTAAATCTACAGAAGCAGAGGTGAAATCTTTGGATGGTATAATTAATAGTGGAGAAACAGTTAAAATTATTAAAATAGAAGATAACACAATTATTGTTAAACTAATAGACTAAATTATGGAAGAGATGACACTATTTCTGGTTTGGATTGGTATCTCAATAGTAGGCCTAATTATCCTACTATGGTTTATACCAATCACATTGTGGTTCCAAGCCCTGATTTCCGGAGTAAAAATATCATTGATACAGCTTGTTCTTATGCGCTGGAGAAAAGTTCCCCCTGGAACAATTGTAATGGCCATGGTTACAGGAACTAAAGCTGGCCTCGAACTTAATCCAAATGAACTGGAAGCACACTTTTTGGCCAAAGGAAATGTTCCAAAGGTTGTTAATGCGCTTATATCGGCCGATAAAGCAAATATTGCTTTAAACTTTAAAATGGCTGCCGCTATAGATTTAGCAGGTAGAGATGTATTTGAAGCTGTTCAAATGTCTGTAAACCCAAAAGTAATTAACACGCCTCCAGTTACTGCTGTAGCAAAAGATGGTATTCAACTTATTGCTAAAGCTCGTGTAACTGTTAGAGCTAATATTAAGCAGCTTGTTGGAGGTGCTGGAGAAGAGACCGTACTTGCAAGAGTTGGAGAAGGAATAGTATCTAGTATTGGTTCTGCAGAATCACACAAATCTGTTTTAGAGAACCCAGACTCAATATCTAAAGTAGTATTAATGAAAGGCCTAGATGCTGGAACAGCATTTGAAATTCTATCTATTGATATTGCTGATATCGATATTGGACGTAACATTGGAGCTGTACTTCAAATGGACCAAGCTAATGCCGATAAAAATATTGCACAAGCAAGAGCAGAAGAGAAGAGAGCTATGGCAGTAGCATTAGAGCAAGAGATGAAAGCAAAAGCACAAGAGGCTAGAGCTAAGGTAATTGAGGCTGAGGCACAAATTCCATTGGCAATGGCAGAGGCATTCCGTTCTGGCAACATGGGTATTATGGATTATTATAAATTCCGTAACATTCAAGCAGACACAGAGATGAGAGAGAATATTGCAAAACCGCAAAAATAGAACTATAAACCCTTTTTAAATCAAATTATTTTGAACATTAAAAAGAATTAGTATCTTTGCATCCCCGATTTTAGCAATCGGGGGGTAATGGTGAGATGGGTGAGTGGCTGAAACCAGCAGTTTGCTAAACTGCCGA
>WPCG01124542.1_pt1 | contig 64865 bp, 60 predicted proteins | sample 5403311 | NCBI WGS metagenome assembly WPCG01 (sample SAMN12869467, study PRJNA574797) | sludge metagenome | isolation source: wastewater treatment of Control | place: China:Beijing | collected 2019-05-17
TGACCACGGGCCTAAGCGCAAGCCTCGGCCTTCAGGCCGAGGTCAAGCGAGGCATTATCCATACGGCGCCGCAGGCGCCCCCGTATGGTGGCGGAGAAGCTCCGGCCCTCGGGCCGGAGTTCTTCACTGGCTGGGAGGTCAGTCGCGGAAGTTGTTGAACTGCAGCGGCAGTTCGACATCCGTGCCGCGCAGCAGGGCGATGGCTGCCTGCAGATCGTCACGTTTCTTGCCGGTAACGCGCAGCTTGTCGCCGGCAATCTGGGTTTCCACCTTGAGCTTGGCGCCCTTGATGGCGGCAATCAGTTTTTTGGAAACCGCTTGCTCTATCCCTTGCTTGACCGTGACTTTCTGGCGCGCACCGCCCAGGTTCTCGATCGGGTCGGCCACTTCCAGGCAGCGCGTGTCTATATTGCGCGCACTCATGCGGCCGCGCAGAATGTCACGCATCTGCCCTAGCTGGAATGCGCTGGGGGCCGACAGGTTGACCACGAATTCCTCCAGCTCGAAGGAGGCGGCCACGCCCTTGAAGTCGAAGCGGGTGGAAAGTTCGCGGTTGGCCTGGTCGACCGCATTGCGCAGTTCGTGCTTATCGACTTCGGAAACGACGTCAAAACTCGGCATTCCTATTCCTTCTGGTCTGCGGAGGGCGTGTTTTGCGGCATTTCGATCTTCACTTCCAGGATTTCGAAGCTATCCTGGCGTTCGACGTTGACCTTGATGTCGTCCGGATTGATGTTCACATACTTGGAAATCACCGCCAGCAACTCCTGTTGCAGCTGCGGCAGGTAATCAGGCGAATCGCGGCCGGAGCGTTCATGCGCCAGGATGATTTGCAGGCGCTCCTTGGCCACATTGGCCGTGGGCTTTTTCTGGCCCAGCAGGAAGGAGAGGAAAGACATGAGTTACTTCCCTCCGAACAGGCGCTTGAGCAGCCCGGGTTTTTCGTAGTCCGTGAAACGCAGGGGTTTGTCTTCGCCCAGGTAGCGGGCCACGACGTCCTTGTAGGCTTCCGACACGTCCTCGCCTTCCAGGTGAATGCTGGCGATACCCTGGTTGGAGGCCTGCAGCACGGCTTCGGATTCCGGAATGACACCGATCAGGCGGATGCGCAGGATATCCTCGATGTCCTGCAGCGACAGCATTTCACCTTCGGAAACACGCTTGGGGTTGTAGCGTGTGAGCAGCAGGAACTCGCGGACCGGTTCGTCGCCGTCGATGGCGCGCTTGGACTTGGCCGACAGAATGCCCAGGATGCGATCGGAGTCGCGCACCGAGGAAACTTCGGGGTTGGTCACCACCAACGCGTCATCGGCGAAGTAGGCGGCCATCAGCGCACCGGTTTCGATACCGGCAGGCGAATCGCAGACGATGTACTCGAAACCCATTTCCTTCAGTTCGTCCAGAACTTTGCCCACGCCTTCCAGCGTCAGGGCATCCTTGTCGCGGGTTTGCGAGGCGGGCAGGATGAAGAGGTTGTCGGTCTGCTTGTCCTTGATCAGCGCCTGCTTGAGCGTGGCATCGCCCTGGATGACGTTGACGAAGTCATAGACGACGCGGCGCTCGCAGCCCAGGATGAGGTCGAGGTTGCGCAGGCCGACGTCAAAGTCGATGACAACCGTCTTGTGGCCGCGCAGGGCCAGGCCTGAAGAAAAGCTGGCGCTGGTGGTGGTCTTGCCTACCCCGCCCTTGCCGGATGTCACCACAACGATGCGAGTCATGAATCAGGAACCTTCTGAGGAATGAATGGAAGTACAAGCCTGTATCGTAAAGCAAAAGTAACAAAAACCACTGCTTTCAGGCGTAAAGCGGTGTTACTGCGGCCACATTAGAGTGGCGAAACCGTCAGGGTTTCGCCATCCAGGCTGACGCTGGCAGGTTTGTTGTGCACATCGCTGGGCAGCTTTTCTTCCACGACACGGTAAATGCCGGCAATGGCGATGAGTTCCGGGTCCAGTTGCGTGGCGAAGATCCGGGCCTCGGTGTCGCCGCGCGCACCTGCCATGGCCTTGCCGCGCAGGGGGCCATAGACATGGATATTGCCGTCGGCAATGATTTCTGCGCCGCTGCTGACCATGCCGATGATGACGAGGTCGGCATGGCGGGCATAGACCCGTTGGCCGGAACGCAGCGGCCGGCGCAGCACCATGGCCGGCAAGCGCGAGGCCTGGGGTATGGCGGCACCGGCGCCGGTGGCGGGAGCTGGTGGTTCGCCGGCTTCGGCGGGGGCAGCCTTGCTGGCCACGACTTCGCCTTGCTGGTGCGGCACCGGCGCGGACGCCGCGTCGGCGGGTTCGATTGCAGCGGGGCGGGCGGCAGGCAGCGGCGACAGGTCCACCGGCACCAGGCCGGCGGCGCGCGCCGCGCCATGCTGGGCCTCATCGGCAATGAAGCCGATGGGAGGCAGACGATGCTCGCGCAGCGTTTCGGCCAGCGCTTGCCAGTCCAGCGGGGCGGCAATACCGCTGGCGTCGATCACCACGGGTTCGTTCTCGAACAGCGCGCCGACATCGGCCATGCGCTTTTCCAGGTCAGCCTTCAGCGTGTCGAGCGCGGCGTCGCGCAGCACTAGGCGCACGGCATAAAGAGTGGCGCTCTTGAAGTCCAGCGCGGAGTCAGGTTGCTTGGCGCTCATGCTTGTGCCCAGGAATCCCGCAGTGTGGTGATGCGATTGATGACGGGAGCATCCACGCGTGACAATTCGCGGTCTGCGGCGAAATAGCCCATGCGCTCGAACTGCCAGGCACGGCCAGGCTCGGCCTGCAGGCCGGGCTCCAGCCAACCGCGCACTACCTTGATTGAATCCGGGTTGAGGAAGTCCAGGAATTCCTTGTCGCCGGCATCGGGGAAGGCGTCGGAGAACAGGCGGTCGTACAGGCGGATCTCGGCAGGCACCGCATGGGCCGCGCTGACCCAGGTGATGTTGCCCTTGACCTTGACGCTGTCGGCGCCGGGGGTGCCGCTCTTGGTGTCAGGCAGGTACTCGGCGTGGACTTCCGTGATGTTGCCGTTGGCGTCCTTGCTGAAGCCCGTGCATTTCACGACATAGCCGTATTTCAGGCGCACCATGTTGCCGGGGAACAGGCGGAAGTATTTCTTCGGTGCTTCTTCGCGGAAATCGTCGCGTTCTATCCACAGTTCGCGGGAGAACGGGAAATGGCGCTGGCCGGCAGCCGGATCGTGCGGGTTGCGCGGGGCATGGCACGGTTCGGTCTGGCCTTCAGGGTAATTGGTGATGATCAGCTTGATCGGATCGAGCACCGCGACGGCGCGTTCTGCGACCGGATCGAGGTCGTCGCGCAGCGCTTGTTCCAGCAGGCTGTAGTCGATGCGCGAGTCGGCGCGTGCGACACCGATGCGTTCGCAGAACAGGCGGATGGCCGAGGGCGTATAGCCGCGGCGGCGCAGGCCGACCAGCGTAGGCATGCGGGGGTCGTCCCAGCCTTCCACCAGGCCGTCCTGCACCAGCTTGAGCAGCTTGCGCTTGCTGGTGACGACGTAGCTCAGGTTCAGGCGGGCGAATTCGTACTGGTGCGGCAATGGCTCGGCCAGTTGGCCGAGCTCCGCCAGGCGCGCCAGGATCCAGTCGTAGAACGGCCGCTGGTCTTCGAACTCCAGCGTGCAGATACTGTGCGTGATGCCTTCCAGCGCGTCTTCAACAGGGTGGGCCCACGTGTACATCGGGTAGATGCACCATTTGTCGCCTGTGCGATGGTGATGGGCATGGCGCACGCGATACAGCACGGGATCGCGCAGGTTGATATTGGGCGAGGCCATGTCGATGCGGGCACGCAGCACCAGGCTGCCGTCCGGATGTTTGCCGTCGCGCATTTCGCGCAGGCGTTGCAGCGATTCCGCCGCCGGGCGGTCGCGCCAGGGTGAATCGGTGCCGGGTTCGGTCAGCGAGCCCCGGTTGGCGCGGATTTCCTCGGCGCTTTGTTCGTCCACATAGGCGTAACCGGCTTCGATCAGGGCTTCGGCAAAGCCATACATGTAATCGAAATAGTCGCTGGCGAAGTAAAGATGGTTTTCACCGCTCTCGGCCTGCCAGTCGAAGCCCAGCCAGTGGACGGTGTCCTTGATGGCATCGACGTACTCCTGGTTTTCCTTTTCAGGATTGGTATCGTCGAAACGCAGGTGGCAGACGCCGCCATAATCGCGCGCCAGGCCGAAATTCAGGCAGATGCTTTTGGCATGGCCGATGTGCAGGTAGCCGTTGGGCTCCGGCGGGAACCGGGTGCGGATGCGCGCGGGGTCCTGCTGGCCCTGGGCCTGCACGGAGGCAGGGCCGGGCGCGCCGGCCCAGAGCTTGCCGCGAAAGCGGTCTGCAGCCAGGTCGGACTCGATGATTTGACGGATAAAATTGGAAACCGGCGCTACCGGCGGAACTTGGCTCATAACGCAGTGAGATTCGCGCAAAAGAAGTCGAAACATCAATTTTGCCACGGCTGCGGGGACAGACTGTTATTCTCGCGAAATTGTCTGTTTTCCGGCAACGTCCGGGGACGCTGCCGGAAACGGGTGTATACGCAGCGGGGCAGGCGGGGGGCGGCCTCCTGGCAATGGCGCGCAGGCGCCAGCCGGAAGACCGCATCTATCCCTGACGATACGACAAAGACGCACGACTGACCATACGGCTGTTGTACATTCAGGCCCGTTGCACTGTTGAGGACTTGGACTTTCATCCATGACGGATTTCACTGCCCTGGCGCTGGCCCAGGTCCAGTTCCTGGGGGGGCTGGGATTCCATCAGGCCTTTCTGGCGCTGGCTGTGGCGCTGGCGTGGCTGCTTTGTGGCATGAAATGGCGGGCCCGGCAGGCAGCCGCCTGGATGCCTGCATATCGTTTCTGGGTGCGTTTCTTCGCCTTGGCGTGGGTACTGGCGTTCGCCTCGGGCCTGCCCGTGCTGTTCCAGGCCGGCAGCCTGTGGCCGGGGCTGGGCGAGCGTGTCGGCAATGTCGCCGGGCCCCTGTTGGCAGCCATTGTGCTGACGGTGTTCCTGTTCAAGACTTGTTTCCTGGGGGTGATGCTGTTCGGCCAGATGCGGGTATCGGCTCGTGTGCACGCGCTGAGCGTATTCATGACGGCCATGGGCCTGACGCTGACCCTGTTCTGGGAACTGGCCTTGCTGGCCTGGACCCACGCCCCGGTCGGTTCTACCTGGTTCAACGGCCAATATTATGTGGATGACTGGCGGACGCTGCTGTTCGACGGCCTGGCGCCGTGGATGATGCTGCGAGTTTTGGCTGGCGGCTTTTTTGCCGTCGCCTGTTTGATGACGGGCATTTCCGCCTGGCAGTCGCTACGGCGGGAATTGTCTGAGAGTGAAACGCGGGTGTGCCGCCTGGGTATCTGGATGGCGCTGGCCAGTCTGCTGGCCTGGGGCGCAGCCTTGCTGGCGCAGGTGCCTTTGCTCGCTGCCTGGCAGCCGGTGCAGTTGGCGGCGCTGGCCGGTCTGTGGGAGAGCGGCAGTGAGTCCGCCTTCCTGCTGTTCGCCTGGCCGGACCCGGCGGCGCAGGTCAATCTGGCCGAATGGCGCTTGGGCGTGGCCGGTTGGCCCTGGCTGGCGCAGCAGGACGAAGGCACCTGGGTGGGGCTGGACCAGGCGTCGGGCATGTTGCCGCCGGTGTCGGCCGTTTTTCTGGTGGCGCGGGTGCTGGGCTTGTTGATGCTGGTGGTCGTCCTGGCATTGATGCTGGCTTTGTGGATGGCGCAGCGGCGCGGCTGGCAGCGGATGTCGGCCTGGCCGGTGGGCTTGCGTCGCGTGCTGGCATGGTTGACGCTGGCGGGCCTGCTGATGCTACTGCTTTCGCTGTGGCTGGGGGAAATGGGACGCTTGCCCTATTTCGTTCATGGCACCATCACTTTTGCCGAAGTCGGCAATAATCTGCCTGTCGCCGGGTTGGTGGCCAGCCTGGCAGCCTATGTCCTGGTGCTGGGGTTGGGAGTCTGGGGTTTTGCGCGCATGCTGTTCCAGGCCGCCCGTCATGGTGTCGTTCCGGTGCGCCGGGCCGGGGAGACGCTGCGATGATCATGGGGCTCGCCAATTCGCTGGGCATGCAGGTTCAGGATCCGGCATTCTGGTTGCCGCTGGCGTGCCTGGCCGTGCTGTGGGTGTTGTTGATCGCCGGCGCCATCCTGGACGGTTTCGATCTGGGCGTCGGGGTGCTGCTGCCGCTGGCGCCGCCGGCCGCCAGGCAGCAGTTGTGGATGCACCTGGGCGCCTGGCGCGATGCCAACGGCGCCTGGCTGCTGTTGGCTGCCGGTCTGTTTGCCAGCGCCTTTCCCGCCGCCTGGGGGCAGGTCATGGGGCGGCTGTACGCGCCGCTGACGCTGGTGTTGCTGGGCGGCATTCTGCGGTCGGTCTGCTTCGAGTTCCGCTATCGTGCGCGCCCTGCGGACCGCGAACGCTGGCTTAATGGCTTCTGGGTAGGTGCCGTCCTGAGCGCGCTGGGCCATGGCTGGGTCATGGGCCGCATCGCCACCGGCTACCAGGGGGGCGTGACCTATCTCCTTTTCGACCTGATGTGCGGCCTGTGCGCATTGGCGACCTATATCGTGCTGGCGGCCAGCTGGTTGTCGGCCAGGCTGCACGGCGGCCTGCAGCAGCGTGCCGTGAATTGGGCCAGGCGCATGATTCCCTGGAGCGCCACCGGCATGTTGGCCGTCGCAATGACGCTGGGCCTGCTCAATGGCGGCGTGCTGCACCGCTGGAGCAATGGCGGCGATTGGCGCGGGGCGCTTGCCTTCTGGGGGGCGATGCTGCTTTGCATGATCGCGCTGGATTTCTCATTGACTCGCCGCCGGGGGCTTCGGCGCAGCTGGATGCCCTGCATCCTGACGCTGCTGCTGTTGTTTCTGATGCTGATTGGCGTGGCGTTCAGCCTGTTCCCCTATCTGATCCTGGACGAGGTCACGATCTGGGATGGCTCCGCCGATCCCGCTTCGCAGCGCCTGGCGCTTGCTGCTGCCGTGGTGGCAGTGCCGGTGCTGCTGGTGGTCAGTCTGATGAACTATCGGAGTCTGTTTGCTCGTCCGAAAGAGAGCGAGGAATACTGACACGCACGCGCAGGCCGCCGCTGGGCGCGTCGTCGAGTTTCAGCCTGCCGTGATGGGCGCGGGCGATGGTATCGGCCAGCGCCAGCCCCAGCCCGACGTTGCCGGTACGGGTACGGGCGTCATCCAGGCGCAGGAAGGGGCGCAAGGCTTCCTGGCGGCGTTCCATCGGAATGCCCGGACCGTGGTCGTCCAGAATGATGTACGCGTGCCGGGCGTCGGCCTGCAGCGTGATCCGTATCGGCGGTTTGCCGTGATGCATGGCGTTGCTGACCAGGTTGTCCAGCAGGCGGCGCAGCGCACTATCGTCCAGCCTTAGCCGGACTGGCGCATTCAAGGGGTCGTGCAAGGTGATGTCCAGCCCGCTGTTCTGCCAGTGCTGTGTGTACTCCTGCAGCCAGTTGCGGATATCCAGGGACATGGGCCGGTAGGCTGTCGGGTCGCTGCCCCGGACGAAATCGAGGAACTGGCCCACCATATGTTGCATATCGTGCAGATCCTTGCGCATGCCTTCGCAGAAGGTTGTGTCGCTGGACATTTCGATACGCAGCCACATGCGTGAAAGTGGGCCCTTCAGGTCGTGCGGCAGTCCGGCCAGCAAGGTGCGGCGCACAGCATCCGATTCGGCCAGAGCGTCCAGCATGGCATTGAAGCGTTCTCCGAGCAGCCGGGTTTCGTCCGGGCCGGAGGGTTCGACGCGGCTGGGCTTGCCTGCGGCCAGCTGGTCGGCAGCTTCCGCCAGGCGTGTCATGGGGCGCGAAATATGCCAGGAGAACCAGCCTGCAAGCATGAGGACGCCGCTGAGCGACAGCAGCCAGATGACGATGATATGCGCCGCCAGCGGCGGGTCCAGGCGGTCCAGCGGCACGACCAGCCAATCCGTATTGGTGCCGCTCTGAGAGGGAACCTGCGATAGGGAAATATAGAGCCTGGCGGCTTGTCCCTGGCTGGCGGCCACCAGGGTGCCGTCGCCCAGGCTGGCGTTGACCCGCTCGACGAAGGCTTCCAGCTGCGGCGAAGCATTGACCGTGCGCGACAGAGTGCCGGGCATGCCTGCTTGTGGATGCAACTGGACGTCGGCCGGCAACTGGCGGTTCCACAGATACCATTGGCCGTGTGAGGCGCGGTGCACGAAATCGGCACGTTCGTCGGGCGGGATATGGGTGACGGCCGCCTGCAGCGTATGCAGGGCAGTGATGATCAGGTCGTACTTGACGGGATCGACATAGCGTTCCTGGTAACGGTCGATCATGATCATGGTGACCGTGTGGGAAAACAACACTGCGCCAAGCACGAGAAAGGCGACCCGTGCGCGCAGCGAACGGGGGAAGAGATAACGGCAGACCAGGCTGCAGAAACGGCTCATTGCAGGATTCAGGGAGCGAAGCGGTAGCCGATGCCCCAGACGGTCTGGATCCAGCGCGGTTGCTTGGGGTCTTCCTCTAGCACCCGGCGCAGGCGCAGAATGGCGATATCTATGGCGCGGTCGTTGCGTTCGCCGTCGTCATCGCGAGCCAGCGCCAGCAGTTTTTCCCGGCTCAGGGGCTTGCCGGGGTTATTGACGAAGGCTTCCAGCAGATTGATTTCACCGCCGGTCAGGTGCATGGGTTCGTTGTCGCGGAACAGTTGGCGCCGGATCGGGTCATAGGTGAAAGGCCCGAAGTTGACCGGGTTGGTGCGGTTCAGTGCGGACGGGCCGACTTTGCGCCGTAGCACGGCCTCGATGCGCGCCAGCAGTTCACGCGGGTCGAAGGGCTTGCCGAGGTAGTCGTCGGCGCCAGCCTCCAGGCCGCTGATGCGGTCCAGGGTTTCGTCGCGGGCGGTCAGGAGGATAATCGGAATGTCTTCTCCTTGCTCCCGCAACTGGCGGCAGGCCTGGGCGCCATCACCGCCCGGCAGCATGCGGTCCAGGACGATCAGGTCCGGGGAGTAGCGCGCGATGCGGGCCGGCAGATCGGTGGCATCGGGTGCCAGCAAGGTGTCGTAGCCATGGCGGTTCAGGTACTCGGCAAGAAGCTGGCGCAGGGCAGGGTCGTCATCGACGACCAGCAGTTTGCTGGGAAGTTTGTCCATGGCGTGCAGTCAAAGAGAATCAAGGATGCGAGCAGTGTCGCTTGCGCGGGCGTGGTGATCAAGATGTGGAAACGCTTTGAAATGTCCCGCACCCTGGGTGAGGCTCGGGAAAATGAGTATCCAGGCGGGTTTGCGGCGATGGCCGGAGCCACGGGACAGGCCAGAAAAATGAAGTGCTCCAGTGTGAAACAGAAATGGATGGTCTGGGCAAGCGGGTGCTTGCTGGCGGGCCTGGCCGGTATGACGCAAGCGGCCTGGGACGATGCGCGTGGCCTGGAACGCCTGTCGCCGGTACGGCTTTACGCCGTACCGGAACCCAAGCCGCTGGCCGCGCAGGCGCTGCCGCCGGAAGGCGAGCCGCTCGATGCGCCCGCCGATACGGCGCCCGGCACGCTGGATGTTTATGGCCTGACCTGGCAGCCGACCCCAAAGCCGCAGGCGCGCGGCAGTGCGCAGAACAGCGCGGCCAGCGGCGCGGGCGCCAACCGCCGGCAACTGGCCGGCCGCCTCGGCTTGCAGACCGAAGGCATGGCGCGCTGGATTTACCGGGGGTCGGAGGGGCCCGACGTGGCATTCGGCGTCCTGCCAGGCAGTGGGTTGAAGATCTCGGGCAGTGCGCCTATCGCCGGCGTGCGGTTGCAGAGCGGCGGCATGGAGGATGCCGCCTTGCTGGACAGCGGGGTTGTCGGCTATTCATCGGCGGTGGGCTGGCTGGATTATTCCCCCTGGACGGCGGGCACCGGTGCGGTCGAGTACGGCGTTTCGGCCGGACAGACGGCGGTGCGTTACGGCTGGCGGCCTGACCTGACACTTGAAGGTCAGGTGCAGACCGCTGCCAAAATGCGCAATGTCGGCCTGGGCGGGGTGTACTCCCTGGGAGAGTGGGGGCGCTTGAGGGCCGGTGCTGCTCACAGCCGTTACGAAAATGTCGAAGGGTCGCGCTATAACCTGGGCTATGTCGTGAGCCTCTACGACTGGCTGGAAGTGGGCTACCGAGCGGAATACGCCATGAGCGGCTACAGCGACCTGAGCCGGTATGCCTCCGGGCCGCTGTCGCAGGCGCGGGTGCAGGGCACCCTGGAAACCGGGGTGCCGCTGGCCGGCTGGGGAACGATCAGCGGTACCTACTCTGACGTACGCTACGGCAATACCACGGTGCAGCGCATGGGTATCGCTCACAGCCTGGCGCTGCGGCGCAATGTGCAGCTCAAATGGGAGGCCGATCGCGACATCGTGTCCGGTGATTATGGGATGCGCCTGAATCTCAGCCTGCCTGTCAATCTTCTCGGAGACTGACACGAATGTCACGCTGCCGGATTGCGGTACGATCCGGCAGGTAAAATGCTTGCATGTCTAATTCGAATCCTGCGCCAGGTCTGGCGCTTCCTCATCATGCCGAAGTCTGAGGCCCTGGAAATCCTGCGGCGGGTCTTCGGCTACGAGTCTTTCCGCGGCGAACAGCAGGATATCGTCGAGCACGTGATTGATGGCGGCGACGCCCTGGTGCTGATGCCCACTGGCGGCGGCAAGTCCATGTGCTACCAGATTCCCTCGCTGGTACGCGAAGGCACGGGCATCGTGGTTTCGCCGCTGATCGCGCTGATGCAGGACCAGGTGGATGCCCTGACCGAACTGGGCGTGAGCGCCGCCTACCTGAATTCCTCCCAGGATTGGCGTGAGGCCAGGGCGGTGGAACAGCGGTTCCTGGCGGGTGAACTGGATTTGCTCTACGTGGCGCCCGAACGCCTGCTGACCGAGCGCTGCCTGGACCTGCTGTCGCGTGGCCGGCTGGCGCTGTTCGCTATCGACGAGGCCCACTGCGTCAGCCAGTGGGGGCATGACTTCCGCCCGGAATACCTGGGCCTGTCGATGTTGCAGGAACGCTGGCCGCAGGTGCCGCGCATTGCCCTGACCGCCACCGCCACAGAGGAAACCCGGCGCGAGATCGCCCAGCGCCTGGCGCTGACTGACGCCCGGCATTTTGTTTCCAGCTTCGACCGTCCGAACATCCGCTACCGCATCGTCGAGAAAGACGATGTGCGGCGCCAGCTGTTGGCCATGATACGCGCCGAGCACGAGGGCGAAGCCGGCATCGTCTATTGCCTGTCACGCGCGCGAGTCGAGGAAACGGCGGACTTCCTGTGCCGCCAGGGCGTGCAGGCATTGCCCTACCACGCCGGGCTGAGCCAGGCCGTGCGCGCAGAAAATCAGTCGCGCTTCCTGCGCGAAGATGGCCTGGTCATGGTCGCCACCATCGCTTTCGGCATGGGCATAGACAAACCCGACGTGCGTTTCGTGGCGCATATCGACTTGCCCAAATCCATCGAGGGCTATTACCAGGAAACAGGCCGAGCTGGGCGCGACGGCATGCCGGCCTCGGCCTGGCTGGCCTATGGTCTGCAGGACGTGGTGCAGCAGCGCCGCATGCTGGAAGAATCCCCTGGAGATGAAACCTTCAAGCGGCGCCAGGGGGCCAACCTGGACGCCATGCTGTCACTGTGCGAAACCGTATCGTGCCGCCGGCAGCAGCTGCTGGCCTATTTCGGTCAGCGCATCGGGCCTTGCGGCAATTGCGATACCTGCCTGGAACCGCCGGAATCCTGGGACGGCACGGTGGCGGCGCAGAAGCTGCTGTCTACTATTTACCGGCTCTGGCGCGAGCGCGGCCAGCGCTATGGCGCCGGGCATATCATCGACATCCTGCGCGGCAAGCGCAGCGAGAAAATCACCCAGCAGCAGCATGACACGCTCAGCGTGTTCGGGGTGGGGGCGGATCTGTCGGACAAGGCCTGGCGTAGCATCATGCGGCAATTGCTGGCGCAGGGGTTGGTCATGACTGACGCCGACGGCTACGGTACGCTTGCGTTGACCGAGGCCAGCCGGGCCGTGCTCAAGGGCGAACGGCAACTGATGCTGCGGCGCGAAAGCGAAAAAGCGGCAAGATCCTCGCGTGCCAGCGCCAAGGCGCGTCCAGCGCTGCTGGACCTGCCGCCGGAAGCACTCAAGGTCTTCGAAGCCCTGCGTGCCTGGCGCGCAGAGATCGCCCGGCACCACGGGGTGCCGGCCTATGTCATCTTCCATGACGCCACGCTGCGGGAAATCGCGCTGCAGGCGCCGGAATCCCTGGAAGAGCTGGGCCAGATCAGCGGTGTGGGCAGCCGCAAGCTGGAAGCCTACGGCGAGGAAATCCTGCAGCGCGTACTGCAGCCGGTGCTGTAGCGCCGGCAGGTTCGTCCAGGTTGCGCCAGCGCGCCCAGGGTGCGCGGGGCGCGTTGGCGCAGGCTCAGTCGTCCGCCTGTTGCTGCAGGGCGGCGATGGCTTCGTCTTCGAGTACGGGCAGGAAGCCGCCACTTTCCGCATCACGCAGGAACAGCAGGCCGGTCGCGACGCCGAAATACGTGCCATGCAGCTTGAGCGTGCCGGCTTCCACCCGTGTGCGGATCGACGGGAAGGTCAGCAGGTTCTTCAGGCTGTGTTCGATGACGGCCAGTTCCAGCTTGCGCAGCGCGTGCGTACGATCGTCTGGCAGCGTGCCCAGCTGATCGGCGGTAGTGGCGATCTGCGACATCCATTTGCCTATGAAATTACCGGCGGTCAGGGGCTGGGCCCGGTCGTAGAACGAGGCGATGCCGCCGCAGGAGGCATGGCCGAGCACGACGATGTGCTTGACTTCCAGGCCTTCCACGGCGAACTCGATGGCGGCGCTGGTGCCGTGATAGGACTCGGAATCGGGTTCGTAAGGGGGAACCAGATTGGCAACGTTGCGGACGACGAACAGTTCGCCGGGGCCTGCATCGAAAATCACTTCCGGGGAGACCCGGGAATCACAGCAACCGATGACCAGAATTTCAGGGTGTTGTCCTTTCTCGGCCAGGTTCTTGTAGCGTTTGCGTTCACTGGGAAAGCGGCCGGAGAGGAAGGAACGATAGCCTTCGGTGAGGCGTGTGGGGAAATTTCGCATGGAAAGTATCGTGTGTGAAAGCCCTGCCATTGTAAAACGCGGCAGTCTTGAATGTACGTAACATTTCCAAATTCCGGAATTTCCCGGCAGGGAGGCTAGCGCGAGCCGACGACCAGAACTTCGGCGTCCTGGCGGCTGACGGTACGCATGCGGTGCGGCAGCGTGGCGTCGAAATACACGGCGTCACCGCTTTCCAGGCGCCAGACACGCGAGCCTACCATGAGTTCGACTGCGCCATGGATGACGAGCATGAATTCCTCGCCCTCATGGGGCTGGGCGGCCTGGCGGTCGGGAAATTCCCGAGGCGGTACAACCACTACGGGCTGCATGGAACGGATGCGGCGCTTGCCAGCCAGTGCCTGGTATTGGTAACCAAGCGAACTGCCGGTCCGTATCATGGGCTGGCGATCCGCCACACGGACCACGCTGACGATTTCATCCAGGCCTTCGGGGCCGGAGCCCAGCAGTTGGTCGCGCGTCAGGCCATAGGCATGCGCCAACTGCTCGATGGTGGTGTCTGAAGGATTGCTGAGGCCGCGTTCCAGCTTGGACAGGTAGCTGCGGGTCAGTGATGTACGCAGTGCCAGCGCTGCCAGAGAAAGCTGGTGCTGGCGGCGCAATGTGCGCAGCCGGAACGGCAGGTCGATCAGGGTATAGCGTGGGTCTTCACGATGCCCGCCTGAGTGCTGGCCAGCGTCGGGATGCCTGTCGGCGGCCGCCGCTGTGGCGCGGCGGGTGTCGGCGGGCGTATTTCTTGGAGCTGGCAAGGTATCAGAGCAGTTGCAGGCGCTTGGCGGCAGTTTCGGCCGCCGGCGTCGTGGGGTAGTCTTTGACGATGCGCTGCAGCGCCGCCTTGGCGCCGGCGCGATCGTTCAGTTCCACTTTGCTGCCGGCAATGACGAGCAGCGCATCCGGGGCGCGCTGGCTGCTGGGGAAGGTGTTGACCATGTCTTCCAGCAGCGTCACTGCGCCCTTGTAGTCCTTCTGTGCATAGCGGCTGCTGCCCTGATAGAACCGGGCGCTGGGAGCCAGCGAGCTGTCGGGATAAAGCACGACAAACGCGTTCAGGGCCTCGGAGGCTTCGCCGTACTGACCATTGCGGAACAGGTTGATGGCGCCGTCATAGGCAGCCTGTTCCTGCGGGTCGGCTGCACTGTCCTCGGTATTCGCGGCGGGCTTGGGTGCGCTTTGCTCCATGGCCTGTTGCGCCGAACGGGAGGCATGCTCGACCTGGTCGCGCAAACGCATCACTTCCAGCTGCAGGGCGTCGATCTGGTCGGCCAGCTGCAGCTGCGCGCGCTGGTTCTGCTCGGTCAGCTGCCGGACTTGCTGGCGCAGTTCCAGGATTGCGCGTCGCGCATCGTCATCAGCGAAGGCATGCGCCGTCAGCGGGGTGGCCAATATGGCCAGGATGCTGGCTGACAGCAGGTGCTTGCGCAGGGATGAAGTCGATACGGTCATGATCACGGTGCTCCTGGATCTGCGAGGCGCGCCACGAGGGCGCGCCGTTGGGCTTAGCGGCGATACTGGATATCGACGCGGCGGTTTTCAGCGTGGTCGGCCTCGGACGTGCCGGTGCTGCGCGGCTTTTCCTTGCCCAAGCTGATGGTTTCGATCTGGCCGTCGTTGACGCCCAGCAGCGTCATCATGCGGCGCACGGCTTCGGCACGGCGCTGGCCCAGGGCCAGGTTGTACTCGGCGCCGCCACGGACGTCGGTGTTGCCTTCCAGCACGACTTGCTGGTTGCCGTTGGCGCGCAGGTAGCCGGCGTGCGTTTCGATCAGTTCACGGTATTGCTCAGGCACAGCGTAGCTGTCGAACTCGAAGAACACCGAGCGTTGCTGGGCCAGCACGCTTTGCGGGTTGAACGGGTCCAGGATCTGGCCGGAGGCGTTGCCGCCGCCGATGGCGCCGGTGGACGAACCGGTCGAGCCCTGGTTGGCGCCGCTGTTGGCGGAATCATCGAGCGGTACGCTGCTGCAGGCGGCCAGCGCTGCACTCAGGGCCAGCAGGGAGGAAAATTTGACGAAGCGCGATCTCATGTTATTTCCTTAAATCAGATAGGGGAGATACACACGTTTGTAAGCATGGTGCCAGCAGGTTCTCCTGCCCGCATTGCCGCACGATCGGTTGGTCGTGTATTAGAGGCTGCGCGGACAGGCACTTCCTGTTGGCATGTTAGCCATGGCCATTAGTCTTTAGTTACTGCGGAAACGGTCCCCAGGTCGGCTCACGGACTTCCCCGTTCAACACGGAGAGCGTCTGGCGGACGCGGCCATCGCTGGATACGGCTGACAGAACACCACGACCGCCATTCACGGCAGCGTACAACACTTGCTGGCCGTTGGGCGAGAAACTGGGGGACTGGTCATCGCTGCCGTTGGTCAACAGCGTTTCCGTTCCCGTGGCCAAGTCAAGCATGGCGACCCGGAAACCGCCTTCGCGCCTCGAAATGTACAGCAAGCGTCGTCCGTCGGGGGAAACCCTCGGAGAAATGTTGTAATTTCCATTGAATGTGACACGACGAGTGTTGCTCCCATCCAAATTTACTTGATAAATCTGGGGGCTTCCGGCCCGATCACTGGTGAAGTACAGGCTTTGACCGTCGGGGGCGAACACAGGTTCCGTGTCGATCAGCGGCGAACGGGTCACGCGCCGCAGGTTGGAGCCATCCGCATTGACCACGTAGACCTGAGACAGGCCGTCGCGCGTCAGGACCACGGCCAGCTGGTTGCCGTCGGGCGACCAGGCCGGGGCGGAGTTGCTGCCCTTGTAGTTGGCGACGGCATGGCGTTCACGGGTGGCCAGCGTGTGGGAATACACCACGGGCTTGCCGGATTCGAAGCTCACATAGGCCAGCTTCTTGCCGTCGGGCGACCAGGTCGGCGAAATGATGGGTTCGCGCGAACGCAGCGCCACGCGCGGGTTCTGGCCGTCGGCGTCCGCAATCTGCAGTTCATAGGTGTTGCCTTGCTTGAGTACATAGGCCAGACGGGTGGAGAACACGCCGCGCACACCGGTGATCTTTTCATAGATGCGGTCGGCGATTTGGTGAGCGATGCGGCGCAGTTCCTGCGCGGTGCCGGAGAACACGGCGGCATCCAGCTGGCTGGCCAGCACGGTGTCGACCAGGTGATAGCGCACTTCGTAGCGGCCGCCAGCCTGGGTGACGGTGCCATAGGCCAGCGTGTCGGCGCCACGGTCACGCCACTCGGCGAAATTGATTTCATCGCCCGAGCGCGGTTGCGCCGCCCCGGTGGAAATCAGGCGGAACTGGCCGGTGCGGGACAAGTCTGCGCGGATGACCTGGGAAATTTCCCGGCCTGCGGGGTCGTCGCTGAAGTCGGCAATGGCGATCGGATATTGCTGCGCGCCGGTGCCGGAGATATCCACGCGCAGTTGCGCATGGGCGGTGGGCAGGGCCAGGAACATGGCAGCCAGCACCAGCAGGCCGAGCAGCCGTTGCATCCAGCTTGCCAGCAGATTCTGCCGGTTTCGGTAGGCCAGTATGAGAGGCGGGAAAGTCATGTTGTTGCGCTCCTGATCTTCAATCGTATAGACGATAGCTTACATCTATCGTTTCAGGGTACTTGCCGGATACCGGCGGGGAACGTCGCCATGGGGCCGGAGCCGCCGTGGCGTATTCGAATAGGGGGAAACGGGCCTTCCTGCCGCCAGGCCGTACCGCTTGCTGTTGGCTGTCGGGACGGGCGGTGAGGCATGGATGCCGGGCGGATAGAATACCTCGGGCAGGGGCGGGCCAGTATGACGCAGCTGTCACGATTCGTTGCGCGTGTATCGCAGGCAGCGACGCCCCGGCACGGGGCTCGGCTGCCTGCGGGACGTTTGCGTGAAGGCTGTTCATCGCACTGGCTCCGCTCAGTCGTTCGGACGATAAATGACGTCGATGCGCTCGGGGTACTTGCCCGACGGCGGGCGCGGGAAGCTGCAACGCCGGATGCCGGTCTCCACTGCGCGGTCGAAGGTGGCTATGCCTGACGAGCGCCGCAGGCCGACATTCAGCACCTGGCCGCTCTGGTTCAGCTGCACCACGAATTCGGCCGCCGGGTTGCCGCCGTTCAATTGTTCGGCGGTCGGGTGGAAGGAGACGCCGGCCTTGATGCACGCCCGGACCTGGGCGGCGTAGCCGCTGTCGTCGCCGCCGCCAGCCTGGTTGCGGTTGGCAGCGCCCCCCGGCAGGCCGGCAGCACCCAGCACGTCACCGCGCATGGCGTCGCGCAACTGGCGGTCGCGTTCTGCCTTGGCTTCGGCTGCCTTGCGGGCGGCTTCTGCCTTGCGCGCTTCTTCTGCCTTGCGGGTTTCTTCGGCGCGGCGCGCCTGCTCGGCGCGACGGGCTTCTTCGGCCTTGCGGGCGTCCTCGGCTTTCTTGGCCTCTTCAGCTTTCTTGGCTTCTTCTGCGCGTCGGGCTTCCTCGGCTCGCCGGGCCTCGGCAGCGCGGCGTGCCTCTTCGGCCTTGCGGGCATCCTCGGCCTTCTTGGCTTCTTCTGCCTTGCGCGCTTCTTCCGCCTTGCGCGCTTCTTCCGCCTTGCGGGTTTCTTCGGCGCGGCGCGCCTCTTCCGCGCGGCGGGCTTCCTGCGCCCGGCGGTTTTCCTCGGCCTTCCTGGCCTCTTCTTCCTTGCGTGCTTCTTCCGCCTTGCGGGCGGCCTCTGCCTTGCGCGCATCTTCCGCCTTGCGAGCTTCCTCGGCCTTGCGTTTTTCTTCAAGGGCGATTTCAGGGTCGGGCGCCTGTTCCTCGGGAGGCTTGGGCGGTGGCGGGGGAGGCGGTGGTGGCGGAGCGGGAGGCTCCGGCTTCGGTTCTGGTTGCGGCTCGGGTTTGGGGGCAGGCTTGGGCGGCGCCGGTTCGGACGGTGCCGATTCTGGCTGGCCGGCATTGGGGCTGTCGCCCGGCGCCCACATTTCTACCTGTATCGGGCGCGAATCGTCCTTGCTGCGCCACATGCCGACGACGACCAGCAGCGCCAGCACGCCGTGCGCCAGTAGGGATTGCACCAATGCCTTGCGCGGCAGCTTGGGCGCGTCGTCGTCAGGTATCACGTTAGGATCGGGATCGCGTGAGGATTTCATGATTCAGGGCTCAGCGCTTGCCAGTCTTGCTGTTGTCGGACGCCTGCTGGTCCACCAGCAGGCCCAGGCGCGCGACACCGGCGGCGCGCAGGGTATCCATGACTTTCATGACCTCTTCGTAGGGCACTTTGCCGTCGGCGGCAATGACGACCGGCGTATCCGGGGTCAGGCGGCCCAGTACGGCGGACACCAGGTCGGCGCGGTTGATGCTTTCGACTTCGGCGCCCGCTTCGCGCATGCGCAGGCCGAGCTTGCCGTCCGCTTCCAGCTGGATTTCCAGCGGTGTGCTGGGAATCTGGTCGGCCTGTCCCACCGTGGGCAGGTTGATCAGCCCGGGCGTGATCAGCGGCGCGGTCACCATGAAGATGACCAGCAGTACCAGCATGACGTCGATATACGGAACGACGTTGATCTCGTTTTTCAGGCGGCGGCCGCCGCGGCCACCACGCGAGCGTAGTGATGCCATCAGCGCACCTGACGTTGGAGGATGTTGAGGAACTCGTCCATGAAGTTTTCGAACCGCAGCGCCAGACGGTCAATGTCGTGGGTGTAGCGGTTGTAGGCGACCACGGCGGGAATGGCTGCAAAGAGGCCGATGGCGGTGGCGATCAGGGCTTCGGCGATGCCGGGCGCGACCGATGCCAGCGTGGCCTGTTGCACATGGGCCAGGCCCACGAAGGCGTGCATGATGCCCCAGACCGTGCCCAGCAGGCCGATATAGGGGCTGACGGAGCCGGCCGACGCCAGGAAGTTCAGGTTCGATTCCAGGCTGTCGACTTCGCGCTGATAGGCGGCGCGCATGGCGCGGTTCGGGCCGTCCAGCAGGGCGGCGTGGTCGGCGGGCGGATTGCGGCGCACTTTGGTGAATTCCGTCATGCCGGCGTCAAAGATGCGCGCCAGGGCGCCATGTTCGTTGCGGTGGGTGCTGATGGATTGCTGCAGCATGTTGAGGTCGCCACCGGACCAGAAATCGTTTTCGAAGCGGCGCGTCAGTGCCTGCTCGCGGCGCAGCGTGCTGCGTTTGCCGAAGATGAAGGTCCAGGACAGGATGGAAATCAATACCAGCAGCAGCATGATGACCTGAACCGGAATGCTGGCGTTCAGGATCAGTGACAGTATCGACATATCGGCGGAGGAGGATGCCATGGAGGGTGATTCCGTTATTCCGAAATGAAAGTGAGCAAAGTGGAGCGCAGCGGCTCAGGCACAGGCATGGGCCGCATGGTGTCAACGTTGACGCAACAGACTTGGATGGTGCTGGTGGCCAGCAGTTCCGTACCGCGCAGGACTTCCTGAAAAAAATCGACGGATGCGCCGCCGATGCGGGTGATGCGGCTGCGTATCGTGAGCAGGTCATCGAGGCGCGCAGAACGCCGGTACTGGATGCTGACTTCGCGCACCACGAACACGGCGCCCGTCTCGCGGGCATATTCGGCCTGGTTCACGCCCAGCCGGCGCAGCCATTCCGTGCGGGCGCGTTCCATGAACTTCAGATAGTTTGCATAGAAGACGACACCACCGGCGTCCGTGTCTTCGTAGTAGACACGGACTGCCAGCGTTTCGCCTGCAGGGGTAGCTTGGGAGGGAACCATGGTTTAGTCCTGCGGACGGGGTAAGGGATCAATAAGCGTCGAGCGTGGCCAGGATGGCTTCTACCGCCTGGGCCACCGGGATGTGCTCGGCATTGCCGGCGCGGCGGCTCTGGACTTCGACGATGCCGTCCTTGAGGCCGCGCTCGCCGATGGTGACGCGTACCGGCACGCCGATCAGTTCCCATTCGGCGAACATGACGCCGGGGCGCTGGTCGCGGTCGTCCAGGATCACGTCGATGCCGCGGGCCTGCAGCGCGCCGTAGATGGCTTCGGCTTGCTCGCGCACTGCTTCGCTCTTGCCCCAGCCCACCGGGCACAGGACGACTTCGAAGGGCGCCAGCGCGCGCGGCCAGACAATGCCCTTGGCGTCGTGGTTCTGTTCGATGGCGGCGCCGACGATACGGGTGATGCCGATGCCGTAGCAGCCCATTTGCATCAGCGCGGGCTTGCCGGTTTCGTCCAGGAAGGTGGCTTTCAGCGCTTCGGAATACTTGGTGCCCAGGTAGAACACGTGGCCGGTCTCGATGCCGCGCTGGATGGCCAGGCGGCCGCCCGACGGCGCCGGGTCACCGGCTACTGCATTACGGATGTCCGCAACCAGTTCCGGCTCGGCAAGGTCACGGCCCCAGTTCGCGCCGCTGTAGTGGAAGCCATCGGCATTGGCGCCGACGACGAAGTCGCTCATGTTGGCGACGGTCGTGTCGGCCACGACGCGTACTGGCAGGGGGGTACCGATCGGACCCAGCGAACCGGGGCGGGCACCGAAATGCTCGAGGATCTCGGCTTCGGTGGCGAAGCGCCAGCCGTTTTTCAGGCCCGGCAGCTTGCCGACCTTGACTTCGTTGAGCTCGTGATCGCCGCGGATCAGCAGCAGCCACAACGTGGCCTTGCCGGTTTCGGCGTCATCGGTGGCGAGCACCAGGGATTTTACGGTCTGCGTCAGCGGCAGGCCGAGTTGCGCAGCCACTTCCTCGCACTTGCTGGCGTTCGGGGTGGCCACTTTTCCCAGGGCCTGGGCGGCTGGCGCGCGTGCCGGCAACAGGCAAGGCGCTTCGGCCAGTTCCATGTTGGCGGCGTAATCGCTGTCCGGGTCATAGACGATCAGGTCTTCGCCGGTGTCGGCAATGACCTGGAACTCATGGCTGCGGCTGCCGCCGATGGAGCCGGTGTCGGCGGCCACGGCGCGGAAAACCAGGCCCAGGCGCGTGAAGATGCGCATGTAGGCTTCGTACATCGTGTCGTAGCTGGCTTGCGCGCCGGCTTCGTCGCGGTCGAAGGAATAGGCATCCTTCATCGTGAATTCCCGTCCGCGCATGACACCGAAGCGGGGGCGGCGCTCGTCGCGGAACTTGGTCTGGATGTGATAGAAGTTCACCGGCAGCTGGCGCCAGCTCTGGATTTCGTTGCGGGCGATGTCGGTGATGACTTCCTCGGACGTGGGCTGCAGCACGAAGTCGCGGCCATGGCGGTCCTTGATGCGCAGCAGTTCGGGGCCATATTGTTCCCAACGGCCGGATTCCACCCACAGCTCGGCGGGCTGGACGACGGGCATCAGCAATTCCAGTGCGCCGGCCTGGTTCATTTCTTCGCGCACGATCGCTTCGACCTTGCGGATGACCTTCAGCCCGAGCGGCATGTAATTGTAGATACCGCCGGCCAGCTTGCGGATCATGCCGGCGCGGGTCATGAGCTGATGGCTGGTGATCTCGGCGTCGGAGGGGGCTTCTTTGAGGGTGTTCAGATGGTAACGTGAAGCGCGCATGGTAAGAGTGAGGCTCGAAGTAAGGGTCGAATCGGATCGGCAGAAGAAAAGGCTGACCGTATAATCACACGTAATTGTATTGAATTCGCTGGGGGTGGCTGATGCTTGACCGTGAAGGCTATCGTCCCAATGTCGGCATTATCCTTGTCAACCACAAGAACGAGGTGTTCTGGGGCAAGCGTATACGAGAGCACGCATGGCAGTTTCCGCAGGGCGGTATCAAGCACGGGGAAAGTCCCGCGCAGGCAATGTACCGCGAACTGCACGAGGAAGTCGGCCTGCTGCCGGAGCATGTCCGCATTCTGGGGCGTACGCGCAACTGGTTGCGCTATGACGTGCCGGAGCGCTTTTTGCGTCGTGATTCGCGCAGTCACTACCGGGGCCAGAAGCAGATCTGGTTCCTGTTGCGGCTGGTCGGACGGGACAGCGATGTTTGCCTTCGGGCGAGTTCGCACCCGGAATTCGACGCGTGGCGCTGGAGTCATTATTGGGTGCCGCTGGATTCTGTCATAGATTTCAAGCGGGATGTCTATTCGCTGGCGCTCAATGAGCTGGCGGCGATCCTGTTCCGGCGGGCGCAGCATAACAAACGTTATCTGCGGCATCGTCCGGGCGGGCGTCAGGACCAGGACGCAGGAGCGGGAACGCCGCTGTTGCTGTAGTCTGTAGGGAATGCGGCGCGAGGCGCCACCCGTTGCGGCGGGTGGCGCTTTCGCGGAAATGCCGGGATGGTTTACGATAGCGAATATGTTGGAAGATCTCGATCGACTCGTTGCCCGTATCGGGCAGTTGACTCAGTACTCGGCACGCCTCAAGGCCGAGCGCGTTGCTGCGCTTGAACGCGAGGCAGCCGCCGTGCGGCGCGGCTCACAGTTGCAAAGCCAGTTGCTCGAGCAGCGCGAACAGGCGGAAACGCTGCAGCAGTTGCTCGATGAGTGCGAGGCTTCCCGCCTGAGCCTGCAAACTGAAGTGGACAACGCAACAGCCGGTCTGCGCGCAGAGGTGGAACGCCTGTCGGCGGAAAACCAGCGCATGCGGGTGGAACTGGGTGTGCGCGAAGGCCAGCTGGTGCGCCTGCAGGCAGTGAATGAAGAAGCGCGGCAACGTATCGACGCCGTGCTGGAACGCTTGCCTGGTGCGCTGGTCGCGGCCCAGGAAACTGGCTCGGAGGCTAGGCAATGGAACGCGTAAATGCCACCATCCTGTCGCGTGATTACTCCCTGGCCTGCTCGGCCGAGGAAAAGCAGACCTTGCAGGCTGCGGTCAATCATGTGGCACGGGTGACCAACCACATCCAGGCCAGTGGCCGGGTGTCCGGCAATGAGCGCATCGCCGTGCTGGCTGCGCTGCAGATCGCCAGTGAACTGCTTGCCATGAAAGCGCCGGACGGGCCGCTGGGCAGTTTGGCAGTGGGTGATTTCAAGCGTAAAATTGAATCCGTGCACCAGATGATAGATGCCGCGCTGGCAGAGGAAAATCCTGCCTCCTGAGCCATCTGGCGCCGTACTTAGTATCCATTTTTACATGCAGTGAAGAATTGGGCGGGCTGTACCATCACACAGCTGGCCAGCAGGTTGTCCCTGCGGTGTTCGTGACTTGGCCATATTCTCTGAACCGATGCTTTTATGGCATAGGTTGTAAGGGCGTCCGGTAGGTGCGATCGTCTCTTGTCAGACGAACCCGAAGCCAGACCACGAGCGACCAACTTGAACTCTCTGGGTTCGAGATGCCGGCCTGGACGGCACACGCGGGGCATTCAATGTCGCGGGAACAAAACGCGTTTCCCGCAGTCAATCAAGGCGGTGTCGTGTAGCGGCACCGCCTTTTTTCTTTGGCGGCCGCTTCGTGACGGCAGGCGGCCGCCTGTAGGCCTTTGCTGCCGGGCGGGTGCCTGTTCGGCACGGGTTATTCTCGCCGTATTCTATTTTCCCTGTAGATAAAGGAGCACTCCATGCAGCGTACCCGACAACGTATGATCCGCCGTGGCGCCGCACTGGCCCTGGCGCTGGCCTTGCCCGCAGCGACTGCCTGGGCAGGCAACGGTGAAGACCGCCAGCCGCGCGATCGTGCGCCGCAACTGACCCTGCAGGCTCAGGCTGCAGCCAAGGTTCAACAGGATACGGTCTTGCTCACGCTGGCGTATGAGTCGGAAGCCGCCAGCCAGACAGATGTCAGCCGCGCGCTCAATGAGCACCTGGAAGCGGCCATGAAGATGTTGCGTGATGAAAGAGGCGTGAAGGCGCGTAACGGCAATTACCGCATCTGGCCCCAGACCGACCGCGACGGCCGCATCAGCGCCTGGCGCGGCCGGGCTGAAATCCTGCTGGAATCGACTGACTTTGCCAAGGCGTCCGGGCTGGCCGTCAAGGTACAAGATCAGATGCCCCTGGATAACATCGCTTTCATTCTCTCGGACGAGGCGCGCGCCAAGCACGAGGAGCGCCTGTTGCAACAGGCGGCGGACGCCTTCCGCCAGCGTGCCGGGGCCGCGGCCGAGGCCTTCGGCTTCAAGGGCTATGAGATTCGCAAGATCGACCTGGGCGGCAGTGGCGTGCAGTATGAAATGGCGCCGCGTCCTCAGATGATGATGGCCAAGGCTGCCGGTGCGGCCGCTGACAGCGTGCCGCTGGAAGCCGACACCGTGACGGTGTCGGTGTCGGTCAGCGGGACGGTTGCTCTGAAGCCCTGAAGAGCAGCCAGGCGCCGGCAAGGATCATGGGCAGTGACAGCCACTGGCCCATGCTCAGGCCGCCGGCGAGCAGGCCCAGGAAGCTGTCGGGTTCACGGGTGAACTCGACAGCGAAGCGGAAGATGCCGTAGCCGGCCAGGAACAGGCCGCTGATCTGCCCGGCGGGCCTGGGCCGCAGCGCGAAGAACCAGACGATCACGAACAGCGCCAGGCCTTCCAGGCTCATCTGATACAACTGCGACGGGTGACGTGCAATGCCATCCTGCGCCTGGGGGAACACCATGCCCCAGGGTACATTGGTTGCGCGCCCCCATAATTCACCATTGATGAAATTGCCCAGGCGGCCGAATGCCAGCCCGAGGGGGATCAGCGGGGTAACGAAATCGCCGACTTCCAGCACCGAATACTTGCGGCTGCGTGCAAACAGCAGCAGCGCGATGACCACGCCCAGCAGCCCGCCATGGAAGGCCATGCCGCCTTCCCAGAGGTAAAAGATTTCCAGCGGATGCGACAGATAGTAGGCAGGCTTGTAGAACAGCACATAGCCCAGGCGGCCGCCCAGGATTACGCCGATGACGCCATAGAAAATGATGTCGTCGAGATCGCGTTCGGTCAGGCGGGTCAGTCCGCCATGGCGGATACGCCAGCGGCCCAGCAGCCAGGCGGAAACGAAACCGCATAAGTACATCAGCCCGTACCAGTGCACGGCCAGCGGGCCGAGCTGCAGGGCAATGGGGTTGAATTCCGGATGTTGCAGCATGATATGAGGGAGCAGGAAGCCAGAGGAGCAATGCGGCGATCATACCAGCCGCTGCTGGACTGGAAAGTGACCATGGCCCGGCAGAAAGTGACCATGGCCCGGCAGGCAAGTTCCCTGCCGGCAGGCTCGGGACTGGCGGTATCCGTCCCGAGCCTGCATCAGGTGCTTCAGTCCTGGCTGCTGCGGTAGGCCGCAGGCAGGCCGCGCTGTTCGCAGCAATTGCCCCAATGCTTGAGCTTGGAGGTATGGCCGATGCCGGGATTGAAGGTATTGGTCGGGTCGAGCTGGCGGTAAAAATCGGCCAGCGCCGGCTTGGCGACGTAAAGATGGCCGACATTGTGCTCGGCCGGGTATTCCGCCTGGCGCGCATCCAGCAGTTTCCACATGCTGTGTTCCATTGCCAGCGGGTCCACGCCCTTGCGGACAATGTAGTCCTGGTGGAAGACGTGGCAGAAGAAGTGGCCGTAGTAAAGCTTGTGGATGATGTCGCCTTCCATCTCCTGGGGCAGTTGTTCTACCCAGTCGCGGTCGTTGCGGCGCAGCGCGATATCCAGGGCGACGATGTCCTGGACCGAGCGGCGATGCGTGTCGCGGTAGCGGATGGCTGCCCCGGCGATGGCAAAGCGGTGTAGGAAGGCCTTGCGGCCTTCTTCCGCGTCGCACTCGAAATAGGCGCCGCTGCTGCTGCCGCCGAAATGCTGTTGCAGGAAGGCGCGCGTGGCGTCGGCCGTATCGTTGGAGACGCGCAGCAGCAGGTGGTGCTCGTAGCGGTCGCGGTAATCGCGCATGCGGCGCGGCAGGTGATTGGGCAGCAGCGCGGTGAAAGCCTGCAGCACGTGGTCGGTGAGGCCTGGCAGACCCAGGCGTTCGCAGACGTCGTCAATGCGGCTTTTGATGGCGAAGGCCTTGGGGACGCGCGCCGTGCCGAACTTGTCGATCAGCAGGAACACATCCTTGCCGTACTTCGCGCCGATGTCGAACGCCGTGCGGTGGATGTATTCGCCGGCGATGGGCAGGCTGGGCAGTTCAGTCAGCAGGTGGCGGCGCACCTCGGTGAGGTCGTCGGGGTTGTTGCTGCCGATATAGAACACCGTGCTCGGTTCGCGCGGGAAGGTATCCAGGCGCACCGCAAACAGGCAGACGCGCCCGGCAGAGCCGGACGCTTCGTGCAGTCGCGAGGGGTCGGCATTGAAGCGCGCGGGCGTGGGCTCGTCTACCTGCCGGACGTGTTCGGCATAGCGTGGGTCCGATGCTGCACCGGCGTCGTTGGCGATGTCCTCGGGCTGGTAGTCACCGGACTGCAGGCGGGTCAGGATTTCCTCGGGCGTGTCACCTAACCGGATACCGAGGTGATTGACGAGCTCCAGTTCGCCGTCTTCCCGGACCCGGGCGTACAGGGCCAGTTCGGTGTAGGCCGGGCCGCGCCGCACCAGTGCGCCACCGGAATTGTTGCAGACTCCGCCCAGCACCGATGCGCCTATGCAGGAGGAACCAATCACCGAGTGTGGTTCGCGGCCCAGGGGGGCCAGGGTTTGCTCCAGGCGGTCCAGCGTGGCGCCGGGCAGGCAGACAACTTGCTCGCCGCCACGTATGACCTGCACGCCAGTGATGCGCATCGTGTTGATCAGGACGATTTCGCGGTCGTAGTCGTTGCCGTCCGGCGTCGAGCCGCCGGTCAGGCCGGTGTTCGCTGCCTGCATCAGGACAATGCGGCCCGAAGCGACAATGGCCTGTACTGCCTGCCATTGTTCGAGCAGCGTGCCGGGCCGCACGACGGCGAGGACTTTGCCTTCGCCGGTACGATGCCCCTTGCGGAAGCGCCGGGTGGCGGAGGCATGGGTCAGGACGTTGTCGGCGCCGACCAGCTGGCGCAACCGGGACAGCAGCTGGGGGCCGTCACTGGCGGTGCTGTCAGTGCTTTCGGTGGTCATGCGAGTCCCTCCTTGACCAGCAGGTCGGAAGTGATTTCACCGATATTCCGCGCGCCGGTCAGGGTCATGGCGACGCGGATTTCCTTGTCGAACAGGTTCAGCAAGTTTGCCACAGCTTCCTGGCCGCCGGCAGCCAGCGCGTAGATATAGGCGCGGCCTATCATGGCCAGGTCTGCGCCCAGCGCCATCATGCGGACCACATCCAGGCCGCTGCGTACGCCGGAATCGACCAGGATTTTCAGTTGCCCCTTGACTGCGTCGGCAATGGGAGGCAGTGCCTTGGCGGCGGAGAGCACGCCGTCGAGCTGGCGGCCGCCATGGTTGGACACGACGATGCCATCGGCGCCGAAACGGACGGCATCGCGAGCGTCTTCAGGATCAAGAATGCCCTTGATGACCATGGGGCCTTGCCAGAAATCGCGTATCCATTCCAGGTCTTTCCAGGAAATGGTGGGGTCGAAGTTGGCGCCCAGGTAGCCCATGTAGTCTTCCAGGCCGGTGGGCTTGCCCAGGTAGGCCGAGATGTTGCCCAGATCATGGGGACGGCCAAACAGGCCGACGTCCCAGGACCAGCCCGGGCGGGTGACGGCCTGCAGATAACGGCGCAGGTTGGCATTGGGGCCGCTCATGCCTGAATGGGCGTCGCGGTAGCGTGCGCCGGGGATGGGCATGTCCACCGTGAAGACCAGCGTCGAGCAACCGGCATCGCGGGCGCGTTCCAGCACATTGCGCATGAAGCCGCGGTCTTTCAGGACATACAGCTGGAACCACATGGGGCGCTTGATCTTGGGCGTTACTTCCTCGATCGGGCAGACCGAAACGCTGGACATGGTGAAGGGGATGCCCTTGGCATCCGCCGCGCGTGCGGCCTGGACTTCGCCACGGCGCGCATACATGCCGGTCAGGCCGACGGGCGAGAGCGCCAGCGGCATGGACAGCGTTTCGTCGAACAGCCGGGTGCTCAGGTCCAGGGTGGCCGTGTCTTTCAGGATGCGCTGGCGCAGCAGGATCTCTGACAGGTCGCTGACATTGTGGCGCAGGGTGTCTTCGGAATACGCGCCGCCGTCGATGTAGTGGAACAGGAAGGGCGGCAGGCGTTTCTTGGCGGCCAGGCGGTAGTCGGAGGGAGAAGAGATGATCATGGCTGTATTTCCAGAGAGGGCAGGCGGGCGGAGCGCTCGCGCCTGGCAATGTCGTCATCCATTTTGTGCAGCGTGACTCGCACGTACTCCAGGTGATCGCTGATGATGCTGCGGGCACGCTCGGGGTCTCCTGCAAGAATGGCCTGCATCAGGCTTTCATGCTGGATGGTGAGTTTGTCCTGTGAGGACGGGCTATCGTGGATGAACATGACGCGGCGGTTTTGCGCCACGGTAGAAAGAACCAGGTCGAACAGGCCGCGCATGACCTGCAGCAGGACCAGGTTGTGGGAAGCTTCGGCGATGGCCAGGTGGAATTGCGCATCGGCATGCGCGGATTGCGTGACGTCGCCGCGCTGCTGGTGGGCAATCATCTGCTCATAGCAGCGCTGGATTTTTTCTTTGTCTTCGTCGGTGGCGCGCAGTGCTGCCAGGGCGGCCGTATTGGATTCCAGCGCAGCGCGGGCTTCCAGGACGTCGTAGCGGTAATGCGGGTCTTCCAGCATCAGCGCGGCCAGCGGTGAGATTGACTGTTGCGGCCATTGGTGCGCGGCGGCCTGAAGAAATGTGCCGGAGCCGATCTTGCTCACGAGGATGCCATGGCTGGACAGCTTCTGGATCGCCTCGCGCAGCGCCGTGCGCGACACCCCCAGCTGTTCAGCCAGGCTGCGTTCCGCAGGCAGGCGTCCACCGGGCGCGATACCCTGGGCCTGGATCAGTGAAAGCAGTTTTTCGGCAACTTGGTCGGAAAGGCGCATGGTCGAGAAAATCAACATTCCTCAGCGGCAATGCCCCCGTCTGGCGCCTTGCGCTGACGGGGGCATTGCCGGCCTCGGTTTTACGGGATCATCCAGGGCACGACATAAGCCTGCAGGGTCGTGATGCAGCCGATGATGACGGCGAACACGAGGCTGTGGCGGACGGTGAAGCGGAACAGGTCCGACTCCTTGCCGACCAGGCCGACGGCCGCGCAGGCGATGGCGATGGATTGCGGAGAGATCATCTTACCCGTCACGCCGCCGGTCGTGTTGGCGGCGACCATCAGTACTTCGGGAATCCCGATCTGCTGGGCCGTGGTGGCCTGCAATGCGCCAAATAAGGCATTGGCAGAAGTGTCTGAACCCGTCAGGAAAACGCCGATCCAGCCCAGGAAGGGAGAGAAGAAGGTAAAGGCGTCGCCAGTGTGGGCCAGCGCCAGCGCCAGCGTGGCGGACAGCCCGGAATAATTGGCGATGAAGGCGAAAGCCAGGACCATGCCGATGGAGTAGATGGGCAGGGCCAGTTCCTTGAAGGTTTCGCCCAGCGTTGCCAGCGCCTGCGCGGGTTTCATGCGCAGGATCAGAATGGTGATGAGCGCGGCGATCAGAATGGCGGTGCCGGTGGCGGAGAACCAGTCGAAGCGGTACTCGGCTGCATAGGGCGTCGCGGCGGCGACGATGGGCGGGGTTTTCTCGACCAGGTTGTGCAGGTAGGGCACCGGCATGCTGAGAATCCAGTTGGCCAGTGGGCCGCCTGCGGCAAATAGCGCCTTGAAAGGCTTCACGCTCCAGATCGTGACCATGGCGGTCAGGATGATGAAGGGGGACCAGGCTTTGATAATGCTGCCCGCATTCAGGGGGGCGTTGCTGGCGGGCACGGCCTGTGCGGTGTTTGGCTGCTGGCTGCCGGCCTGGCCTTCGGCTTCATCGAAGCGGAAAATGTGCTTGGGCTTCCAGACCTTCAGGAACAGCGTGAGTGCAATCAGCGACACGATGGCGGAAGTGATGTCCGGCAGCTCCGGGCCGATGTAGTTGGCCGTCAGGAATTGCACGATGGCAAACGAACCGCCGCCAACCAGCACCGCTGGCCAGGTTTCGCGCACGCCGCGCCAGCCGTCCATGATGGCCATCAGCCAGAACAGCACGAGAATCGTCATGAAGGGCAACTGGCGGCCGGCCATCTGGCCGATGGCAAAGGGGTCCAGGCCGGAGACCTGGCCGGCGACGATGATGGGAATACCCATGGCGCCGAACGCCACGGGGGCCGTATTGGCAATCAGGCACAGGCCGGCGGCGTAGAGCGGCTTGAAACCCAGCCCGGCCAGCAACGCGGCGGTAATCGCCACCGGTGCGCCGAAACCAGCTGCGCCTTCGAGGAATGCGCCAAAACTGAAACCCACCAGGATCAGTTGCAGTCGCTGGTCTGGCGTGATGGACAGGATGGAGGCGCGGATGATGTCGAACTGCCCGGTCTTGACCGAGACTTTGTAGAGGAAGACCGCCGCGACGATGATCCAGGCAATGGGCCACAGGCCGTAGAAGAAACCGTAGACCACGGACGCCAGCGCGCCGCTGATGGGCATGCGGTAGAACAGCAATGCCACGCCCAGGGCCAGCAATACCGTGATGGTGCCTGCGATGTAACCCTTCAGGCGCAGTTTCGTCAGCGCCAGGAAAAAGAAAATGATGGGTATCAGTGCGACCAGTGCGGAGAGCCAGATATTGCCCGCCGGATCATAGTTTTGTGGCCAAGCCTGTGGCATTGTGGAGTCTCCTTTTGGGAAGTGGTCGTACCAATTTTTTGGTTTGGTGAAAAGGTGAGCAATTATATGCAGGGCTTATTCACCGTTAGCATCAAGGTTTTCCCTAGTTTTCAGCAATTTCTGTGACTTTTTGAGGATATATTGGTATTACCAATTATCGGGCGGCTAGGTGGGTAAACCTTCCGTGCCGGACGGCCGCCGCAGGCGGCATCCGGGGCCGGGCCGGGCAGCGACAGGCAACGCACCCTGCTGGAGCGGGCGTGAGGGGGCACATATGCGTCAGCCCAGATGGGGGGCTGCACGGCGTGCGGGCTCGCCTGCGGGGCGGGCGGTGCGCGGGGCTAGTGACGGGGGTGTTGTCGCAGCAGATGGTGGATTTCGTTGGCCACCAGTTCGGGTTCGCTCAGAAGCACGGCATGGCCGGAGTGCCGGGCGGGAATGAACCGGCCTTGGCGGCAGTGGGCAGCGCGCAGGCGGTGTGCTCCGTTGGCGGCTGCACGCAAGCGCTTGCTCATGCCGAAATCGGCCTGCATGCCGGAAATCACGCTGACAGGAATGTCCGGCAGGCGCGGGGGCTGATGCCGGAAAGCGTGCATGGCATCGACCAGGCCCTGCAATTCGGCGGCACGGGTTTTCATGACGGCCCGCGTGAAGCCCTCCCGGCTCAGGTCATGCCGCACATCGGCGGGCAGGCCGGCAATGGCGCTGCGGTAGCAGGCTTCCAGCAGGCCCAGGCGCGCCAGCAGGACGCTGGCGCCGTGCGCTGCTTTTTCCATGAGGCGGAAGGTTGGGCTGAAAACCGGTGTGCAGCCTTCGTCGGTGACATCCACCAGTACCAGGCCGGCAATACGGGCTGGGCAGGCGGCCGTTGCGGCACGCACGATCAACCCGCTGCCGCTGTGGGCAATCAGGATGAAGGGGCCGGCACCCAGGTGATCCAGCAGCTCGTTGAGGTCGCTGGCCATGCGCTCTATGGTGCGAGGCTGGGAGTCGGCGGGACTGCGCCCCAGCCCGCTGCGGTCATAGGCGATGGAACGTGCCCATTGGGCGCATTGCGGCTGCACCAAGCCCCAGAACGACCGCGATGCGGCCATGCCTGCATCGAAAACCAGGGTGGGCCCGTAGCCTGCCCCGGTGTTATCCGTTGCGCCGGGCCCTGGCAGCTCCTGATAATGCAGCTGGCGGCCATCCCGTGTCGTCGCAAAGGCCGATGAACCCTGGGTATGGGAGGGTGGAGTGGCGGTGGCAGGAATGCTGGGCATAGGGTTTCACCGGGCGGATGTCATCACGGGATAGAAATCATATATGAAAAATAATGAGAATCGTTACATTGCCATGATCGAATATGACAATAGGGGAAATCCGGTGGCGCGGTGAAGGCATCTGGAATAATGGTGTATCCGCCCGCGCCGGGCGCCTGAGATCAGTGATGGGAAAGAAGGACGGAAGGACGATGAGCGAACAGAAAGAAACCTTGATTGTCGGCGGCGGCTGCTTCTGGTGCACGGATGCTGTATTCAGCTCCCTTGATGGTGTTGAGTCGGTAGAGCCGGGTTATGCCGGCGGACGGACGGAGTACCCGACCTATGAGGAAATATGCCAGGGTGGTACGGGGCATATCGAGGTGGTGCGTGTCACTTTCGACCCCAGCCGCATCCAGGCCGAACAGTTGCTGGAGGTGTTTTTTGCTTCGCACGATCCGACCAGCCGTGACCGGCAGGGCAATGACGTCGGCGAACAGTATCGTTCAGTTATCTTCTATGCTTCCGAGGCCCAGCACGTGGCGGCGCTGGCGGTACGGGACCGGCTGCAGGCCGAAGGCTTGACCGATGGCGTGCCTATCGTGACGGAAATCCTGCCGGCGCCAGTGTTCTGGCCGGCGGAGTCTGAACATGCCGATTATTTCGCGCGCAACCCCTGGCAGGGTTATTGCCAGTTCGTGATTGCGCCGAAGGTCAGCGCAATGCGCAAGAAATTCGCCAGGCTGCAGCGCAGCGAGTAGGGCGGCAAGGCGTCGCGGCGTTTAGCCCAGCGCACTGCGCAGGAAGTCGGCCAGCACCAGCGCATGGTTGCAGTGAGGGTCGTGCGCGGCATAGAGCAACGTGACATCGCCCTGGCGCACGTATGGCTCCATCTGCGCGATGGCCTGTGGGTTGCCGGCGAGTTCGGCTTCATAGCGCTGGCGGAACTCGTCGAAACGTCCAGGGTCATGACCGAACCATTTGCGCAGTTCCGGCGTCGGCGCGATATCCTTGAACCAGAGGGTCAGGGCGGCATTGGCCTTGCTGATGCCGCGCGGCCAGAGCCGGTCGACCAGAATACGCGCGCCATCCCCGGCGCTGGCGGGTTCATAGATGCGCTTGATGTGAATCTTGTGCTGCATGACGCCTCCTTGCCGGGGGGGATGGGTGTGCCTCAGAAGGGCAGTTGCGCCTGCGGCGCCAGGGCCAGGATCTGCTTCTTGAAGGCCTGCTTGATGCGTTCCAGCGCGGCAGGGCTGTCGGCTTCGAAGCGCAGTACCACGACAGGCGTGGTGTTCGACGCGCGCGCTAGGCCGAAGCCGTCGGCGTACTCGGCGCGCACGCCATCTATCGTATGCACGTGCAGTGCACCGGGAAATTGCGCTTTTTCCTGCAGGGCGGCGACCAGCGCATGCGGTTCACCTTCCTGCATGGGCAGTTTGAGTTCAGGCGTGGACAGCGCGTCGGGCAAGGCTTCCAGCACTTCGGACGGGTTGGCGCTGCGCGACACGATTTCCAGCAGGCGCGCCCCGGCGTAGAGGCCATCGTCGAAGCCGTACCAGCGTTCCTTGAAGAAAATGTGCCCGCTCATTTCCCCGGCAAGCGGGGCGCCGGTTTCCACCAGCTTGGATTTGATCAGCGAATGGCCGGTGCGCCACATCAGCGGCTTGCCGCCTGCGGCTGCCACGGCCAGGGCGACGTGGCGGGTGCATTTGACGTCGTAGATGATCTGCGCGCCCGGCTGGCGCGCCAGAATGTCACGGGCATAGAGAATCAGCTGGCGGTCGGGCCAGACGATGTGGCCGGATTTGGTGACGACGCCCAGGCGGTCGCCGTCGCCATCGAAGGCCAGGCCGATTTCGCAATCGGTGTCCTGCAGCGTGCGGATCAGGTCTTCCAGGTTGTGCGGATCGGCGGGGTCGGGGTGGTGGTTGGGAAAGTCGCCGTCGATATCGCAGAACAGCGGGGTGACTTCGCAGCCCAGGGCTTCGAACAGGCGCACGGCTGTGGGGCCGGCCACGCCGTTGCCTGCGTCCAGCGCGATTTTCATCGGGCGTTGCAAGCGGACATCGCTGGTGATGCGTTGCACGTAGTCGCCTGCCAGGTCGCGGTTTTCCACTTTGCCTTGCGGGCCGTCGTAGGGTTGCGGCGCTGCCATGCGGGCTTTCAGGCCGAGGATGTCTTCACCATGCAGCGTGCGGCCGCCGAGCATGATCTTGAAGCCGTTGTATTGGGGCGGGTTGTGACTGCCGGTGATGGCAACGCCAGAGCCGGTATTCAGGATGAAAGTGGCGAAGTACACCAGCGGCGTCGGGACGGAGCCGATGTCCACGACATCCACGCCGCCCTGGCGCAGGCCTTGCTGCAGCGCCTGGGAAAGAGCCGGGCCACTATGGCGCCCGTCACGGCCGACGACCACGGTGGCGACGCCCAGCTCGCGGGCTTGTTCCGCGAGCGCGCGTCCCAGGCGGATGGCGAAGGCGTCGTTGAGCTGTTCGGGAACCGTGCCGCGGATATCGTAGGCTTTGAAAACGGCATCGGGCAGGGCAGGCAGCGAGGTAGCGGTCATGTGCGTGGTCGGGTCTGAAAAGGAAAGGAGCGGCAGCGGCTTCGGCGCTGCTGCATCGGTACATTGGCGATTCTACCCGCTGCCAGACGTAGAATAGGGAGCACCGGGGTTGCCTGCCCGGTCAGGGCGGCAGGCCTGGGCGCGATATCGGGAGAGCACGTGGAAGGTTTGCTGGAAGAGTTGCGCGCCATCGTTGGCGCAGCACATGTGTTGCAGGGAGAGTCCCTGGCACCCCTGCTGGGGGATTGGCGTGGCCGCTACCACGGCCAGGCGCTGGCGGCGGTGCGACCGGACAGCCCCGCGGCCGTGGCGCAGGTCGTGCGGGCCTGCGCACGTCATGGTGCGCCGCTGGTGCCGCAAGGCGGCAATACCGGTCTGTGTGGGGGCGCGACGCCCGGAGATGCGCGCGCCATCGTATTGCTGACGACGCGGCTCAACCGGGTGCGTGATATCGACACGGCCAATGACACTATTACCGTCGAAGCCGGCTGCCTGCTGAAAAGCGTGCAGGATGCCGCGCAGGCTGCCGGGCGGCTATTTCCGCTCAGTCTGGCGGCCGAGGGCAGTTGCACCATAGGCGGCAACCTGGCCACCAATGCGGGCGGCACCCAGGTGCTGCGCTATGGCAATACCCGCGATCTCGCGCTGGGCCTGGAAGTCGTGACGCCCCAGGGGGAAATCTGGCATGGTTTGCGTGGCCTGCGCAAGGACAACACCGGCTATTGCCTGCGTGATATCTACATAGGTAGCGAAGGCACGCTGGGCATCATCACTGCGGCGACGCTCAAGCTGTATCCGCAGCCGCGTGCGCAACGTACTGCGTTGCTGGCCCTGCCTTCGCTGACGGCTGCCGTGGCGGTGCTGGAACGGGCGCGCGCAGGTTTCGGCGCCGGCCTGACGGCTTTCGAGCTGATGGCCGCCATCACGCTGCAGGCGGTGACGCATTATTTCCCGGAACAACGCCTGCCGTTTGCCCCGGATACCGCGCCCTGGTATGCCTTGCTGGAATTCTCGGATAGCGAGGATGAAGCTCATGCCCAGCAGCGCCTGGAAACCGTGCTGGGTGCCGCCCTGGAGGCAGGCGAGGCGCAGGATGCCGCTGTGGCCGGCAGCGTGGCGCAAAGCCGGGCCTTCTGGCATTTGCGCGAGAGTATCCCGCTGGCCGAGTTCCGCATGGGCAAGGCCATCAAGCATGACATCGGCGTGCCCGTTTCGCGCATTGCCGCCTTTGTCGAGACGACCAATGCCGCCTTGCAGGCGGCGTTCCCGGGTGTGCGACACATCATTTTCGGGCACCTGGGCGACGGCAACCTGCACTACAACGTGGCGCCGGCCGTGGGGCAGGGCGAAGCGGAATTGCTGGCGCTGCAGCCGCAAGTCTATGACATCGTGCATGGCAGCGTGATGGCGCATGGCGGCAGCATTGCCGCCGAGCACGGTGTGGGCCAGCTCAAGCGCGATCTGCTGCCGCGCTACAAGGATGCCGTGGAAATGGACCTGATGCGGCGGCTCAAGGCCGCGCTGGACCCTGACGGGCTGATGAATCCCGGCAAGGTGTTGGCATGAGGCCGGAAAGCAGTTCGGTAGTTTGGCCCGGTGGGCTGTCAGGCCCTCAAGCCCTCAAGCCCCGGCGGCGGGCCGGGGCGCAGGGCTGGCCGCGCATGGTGTGCCGCCTGGACAGGGCCGTATTGGCGGCAGGGGTGGCAGACCGCATCGCGGTAGTCAGCTGCGTTGGCAGCGCGGGCAGTAGTAGGTGGCGCGTTGCCCCTGGACAATTCGCTTGATGGCCGTGCTGCAGATTCGGCACGGCTGGCCCTCGCGGTCGTAGACCGCGGCATGGATATCGAAATAGGCGCCGGGCTGGCTGTCCGGGTTGACGTAGTCGCGCAGCGTACTGCCGCCCGAGGCCAGGGCATCCGTGAGCGTGGCCGTGATCGCTGCCGCCAGGCGCTTGCAGCGCGGCAGGGATAGCTTCCCTGCTGGGGTGGCAGGGTGGATGCGGGCCCGGAACAGGCTCTCCGATGCGTAGATATTGCCAACGCCGACGACTGCCTGGCCTGCCAGCAGGGCTTGCTTGATGGCTTGGGATTTGCCGGTGAAATGCCGGTGCAGCCAGTTGCCGTCGAAACGCGGGTCGAAGGGTTCTATGCCCAGGTGGGCCAGTAGCGGGTGCTGTTCCACGGGTGTGCCGCCATCCGGGTGCCAAAGCACGGCGCCGAAGCGGCGCGGGTCATGCAAGCGCAGGATGGTGTTGCCGAAGTCCCATTCTACATGATCGTGCGGACGCAGGAAGGCGTCGCGGGCAACGACGCGCAGCGCGCCAGACATGCCGAGATGCACGATCTGCACACCGTGGTCGAAGCGCAGCAACAGGTATTTGCCACGGCGGCCGCATTCCAACAGCGTATGCCCTGGCAGAATGGCGGGCAGTTCGGCGGGAACGGGCCATCGCAGCCGTGGTTCTCTTACAACGAATTCCCGTAGCGGTTTGCCGCTGACCAGCGGCGCGATGCCCCGGCGGGTGGTTTCGACTTCTGGTAGTTCGGGCATGCGGTCCTCAGTGGCGTCGCCAGTGCTAAGATGGCCCTTCGTTCGTGACGGCAGGATTGTGCCATCAACAAGGCGGGTCGCGTGAAATCCCTCAAAGTTGTGAAATTCGTTACGGTAGCGCTGTTCCAAGGCAGCGCGGCTTTGTTATGCGCTGCACAGGCAGACAGATTGCCGGGCAGCGATGCGCAGATACGGGATAGGCTCGATGAGCAGCCAGTAGAGGTGATTCGCTTGCGCGCAGGCGAGTTGCCCGAGGTGACGCTGTCTGCCGACATCCTGTACCGCATCCTGGCGTCCGAGATCGGCGCACAGCGCGGAGTGTTCGATATTTCTTCGCGCACGATGCTGGGTCTGGCGCGCGATACGGGCGACCCCCGTCTGGCGCGACGCTCGCTGGAATTCGCGCTGGCCAACGGCAATATGCGCGGCGCACTGGAAGCCGCGCGCTACTGGAGCCGTCTGGCGCCCAATGACGCGGAAGCCAGTGCCACGGAACTGGCGCTGGCCGCAGCGGCCGGACAGACCAGCGGCCTGGGCGAGGCGCTGCGCGAACGCATCGACAAGGCGCAGGACAAGGCGGAAGCCATCGGCCAGGCCGTTGGCGTGCTGAGCCGCGTGAATGATCGCCGCATGGCCTTGCGGGTGCTGGAAACCGCGCTGGAAGGGCGTGCCCGCCAGGTGCCGGAATCCCATCTGGCCTTGTCAGACGTGGCCTTCAGCGCCGGGGAATACCAGCGTGCGCTCGAAGAGGCCAAGGCGGCCCAGGCCTATCCCGCCCTGCGCGAGGAAGGCGCATTGCGGCGCCTGCAATATGGCATCGTCGTCGATCCCGAACAGGCCGTGGCCGACACGCGTGCCTTCATCAAGACCCACCCGGGCGCTCGTAATGTGCGCCTGATGCTGGCGAGCTTCCTGTCCGAGCGCGGTGAATACGACGCGGCGCTGGAGGAAGTCCGTGACATGGCGCACCAGGCGCCGGAGGATTTCGAACTCATCTATATCCAGGCGCAGCTCAATTACCGGGCTGGTCGGCTGGATCAGGCCGATTCCCTGTTGCAGCAGTTCGTCGGTGTGCAGGCGCAGCGCCAGGAAGCGGTGGCGCCGGGCGCCAGCGATGCCGGCGAGGCGCTGGCTGATGCGCGCCTGTTGCGTGCCGCCATTGCCGAAGACCAGGGCCGTCTGGACGACGCCATCATGGAGCTGGGCCGTATCGACGACCCGGCCATGCGTTTTCCGGCGCGGTTGCGCCAGGCCAGCCTGCGGGCCAAGCAGGGCAATCTGGACGAAGCGCTGGCCATGCTGCAGTCGGTCGAGCCCATGGACGAAGACGAGCGCATGCAGCAAGTGATGCTGGGCGTGCAGTTGTTGCGTGGCGCCGGGCGGCATGAAGAAGCCGTCACCCTGCTGCGCGAAGTCGAAGCCGAAATGCCGGATTCGACGGACATCAAGTATGAACTGGCAATGGCGCTGGAGCCCCTCGACCGTATCGGCGAAATGGAACAGCTGCTGCGCGAAGTGATAGAGCTGGACCCCAGCTACGCGCATGCCTATAACGCGCTGGGCTATACCTTTGCGGAACGCAACATTCGCCTGGACGAAGCGCGCGAATTGATAGACCGGGCGCATGAGCTGTTGCCGGACAACCCCTATATTCTTGACAGCATGGGTTGGGTGCGCTACCGCCAGGGTGATGCGCTGGATGCCTTGACCTACCTGCAACGGGCCTATGCGCAAAGCCCGGAAGTCGAAATTTCCGTGCATCTGGGCGAAGTCCTGTGGGCCCTGGGCCGGCGCGGCGAAGCCAGGGCCATGTGGCGCGCTGCGGCTGCCAAGGATGCTGGCAACGAATTGCTGCGTGAAACCCTGCAACGTCTGGGGGTCAAGCTGTGAGGCTGGGCCTGCGGCGCTGCCTGGGCTACCTGCCGTTGCTGGCAGTGGCCGCCTGCGTGACGCCGCCGCCTGTCGCTGAGCAGCAATCCGATGGTTTTGCCCGAACCGGGCGCTTTGCGCTCAACGTGGAAGAAGTGGGGCGCAAGCCTGAAGCCGTCCAGGGCGGCTTTGCCTGGCGCGACGAAGGCAGCCGGCTCGTGCTCGACCTGGCGAATCCGGTGGGCAGTACGCTGGCCCGGCTGGAAGCCACAGCTGGGGGAGCGACGCTGACCCACGCCGACGGGCGGGTGGAATATGCCGCCGACGTCGAAACCCTGCTGGCCCAGGTGTTGGGCGGCCCCATGCCGGTCACGGTGCTGCGCGCCTGGTTGCGCGGCAAACTGGCCGAAGGCAGCCGGGCGGAAAATGTCGAGCGCGATGCCGACGGGCAATTAATGTCGTTTACCCAGCAAGGCTGGGAAGTGCGTCTGTGGCGCTACGATGCGCAGGGTCCGCTGAGGCTCAATGCCAAGCGCCAGGACGGCCTGCAATCCATAGACCTGCGCCTGGTTGTCCAGGCTTCCTGATTTTTCCTTTCATGCTCTACCGTCCTGGCATTTGCCTGCATGATGTACCCGCGCCGGCCAAGATCAACCTGTTCCTGCATGTCGTGGGACGCCGGGAAGACGGCTACCATTTGCTGCAGACTGCGTTCCAGTTCCTGGACCTGGCCGATACCCTGCATTTCGATCTGCGCACCGATGGCCGCATCGTGTTGCAGGATGCCACGGCCGGGGTGAAGCACGACGACAATCTCGTGGTGCGTGCGGCGCGCAACCTGCAGGCCGCCTGCGGCACGACGCTGGGCGCGGATATTCGGCTGGAAAAACGCATTCCCATGGGGGGCGGCCTGGGCGGCGGTTCCAGCGATGCGGCCAGTACCCTGATTGCGCTGAACCGCCTGTGGAACGCCGGCCTGGACCGCCAGGCCCTGATGCGCCTGGGCCTGGTGCTGGGAGCGGATGTGCCCGTTTTCCTGTTTGGCGACAACGCCTTTGCCGAGGGCGTGGGCGAAAAATTGCAGGCGCTGGTCTTGCCGCCACGCGTTTATCTGGTCCTGCGGCCGGGTGTCTCGATTCCGACAGTAGAAATATTTTCTGCAAAAGACTTGACACGTGATTCTGAGAGGATCATAATGGCGTTCTTTTCCGAGATGACGAAAACAAACGAAGGAAATATTTCCGAGTTTGGCCGGAACGATCTGGAAACGGTAGCATTCAGTCGCTACCCCGCCGTCAGGCAGGTGGCTGAGTGGATGTCCGAAGAAGGGTTCCCGGTTCGCATGTCAGGGTCTGGAAGTTGTCTTTTTGGCGAATTTCACGATCTAGACAAAGCAGTTTTGGCAGAACGGAAATTTGCCGCTAAAATGCGTGCTGTGCAGTTTCCCGGTAACGGTGAGGCTGCCCCGGTAGAGACATATGTTTGCCGGGGATTAAGCGAGCATCCATTGAAGCAGTGGGTTGTTTGAGCAGTTGGGGAGTCGCCAAGTTGGTTAAGGCACCGGATTTTGATTCCGGCATTCGAGGGTTCGAGTCCTTCCTCCCCAGCCACTAACCCATATATACCAGGCATTGACTGCAAAAAATACGCAAAGCTGTTGAACCCGCCGATTCATCATAGTTGGCTCAGTTCGACGGCTTTTTCTTTTTCTGACGTCCGGAACCGTCACCATCATGTCCTCCAACGACAGCTTCATGATTTTCACCGGCACAGCCAACCCCAGGCTTGCTGCCGATGTCGCCAGTCATCTCGATATGTCCCTCGGCAAAATGTCCGTCGGCCGTTTCTCAGACGGTGAGGTGGCAGTGGAAATCAATGAGAACGTGCGCGGCAAGGACGTATTCGTGCTGCAGCCCACCTGTGCGCCTACCAATGACAACCTGATGGAAATCATGGTCATGGTTGACGCGCTGCGCCGTGCATCGGCAGGCCGCATCACTGCCGCCATTCCCTATTTCGGCTATGCCCGCCAGGATCGCCGCCCGCGTTCGGCGCGCGTTGCCATCTCGGCCAAGGTCGTGGCCAACATGCTGCAAGTCGTGGGTGTCGATCGCGTCCTCACGATGGACCTCCACGCCGACCAGATCCAGGGCTTCTTCGACATCCCCGTTGACAACATTTACGCGTCGCCGGTGCTGCTGAAGGACATCTGGACCCACGAATTCGAGAACCTGGTGGTCGTGTCGCCCGATATCGGCGGCGTGGTCCGCGCCCGCGCGCTGGCCAAGCAGCTCGAAGCCGACCTGGCCATCATCGACAAGCGCCGCCCGCGCGCCAATGTCTCCGAAGTGATGAACATCATCGGTGAAGTGGATGGCCGCACCTGCATCATCATGGATGACATGGTGGATACTGCCGGTACGCTGTGCAAGGCTGCCCAGGCGCTCAAAGAGCGCGGCGCTGGCAAGGTCTATGCCTATTGCACGCACCCGGTGCTGTCCGGCGGCGCAGTCAAGCGCATCAGCGAATCCGAACTGGACGAACTGGTCGTGACCGATACCATCCCGCTGAGCGCGGAAGGCGCGGCCTGCGGCAAGATCCGCCAGCTGTCGTGCGCATCGCTGCTGGGCGAGACCATGCTGCGTATTTCGCACGCCGAGTCGGTCAGTTCCTTGTTTGTCGATTAAACCGTTTCTGACGGGGTGCTGGTCGCGGCACCCCGTCTTTTTGTCCGCCACACAGGGTGGCGGACGCTTACCCGGCGGTTCGCCGCCTATCAAGTCTGGAGTTATCCATGCAATTCAACGCCACTACGCGTAGCGTCCAGGGTTCGAGTGCGAGCCGCCGCCTGCGCCGCGCCGGCCGTGTTCCCGCCATCGTTTACGGCGGCACCGAACAGCCGCTGAACATCGAACTGGATCACAACGAGATCTATCACGCACTGCGCAAGGAAGCCTTCCACGCTTCCATCCTGAGCATGCAACTGGATGGCAAGAGCCACCCCGTGCTGCTGCGTTCCGTGCAATGGCACGCTTACAAGCCGCAAGTGCTGCACGTTGACTTCCAGCGCGTGCTGGCCAACGAAGCGATCACCACCAAGGTTCCCCTGAACTTCATCAACGGCGACCAATCGCCTGCCGTGAAGCTGGGCGGTGCGATGATCAGCCACGTGGTCACCGAAGTTGAAGTCAAGAGCCTGCCGGCTGACCTGCCGGCCTCCATCGACGTCGATCTGTCCAGCCTGCAATCCGGCGAATCGCTGCACGTCAGCTCCCTGGTTCTGCCTGCTGGCGTGACCGTGATCGGTGATGCTGCCCAAGTGGTCGCCACCGCCATCGTGCCGGCTGGCGGTGCCGCCGAAGGTGAAGGCGAAGGCGCAGCCGAGGCCTAATCAGCCAGAAAACGGCCGAGTGCAGGCTGGCTTGCCAAGCCTGCACTCACAGTCTGTAGAATCCCTGTCTGGCCATTTGGCCTGACAGGGATTTTTTTCATGGATACATGCGCGGCTTCCATGCGCATGACAGGAGTTGCAATGAATGCCGCGCCGATACGGCTGATCGTAGGCCTGGGAAATCCGGGGGCTGAATATGAACGTACCCGCCACAATGCCGGCTTCTGGCTGGCGGATACCTATGCCGCGGATTTGCGTGCCAGCTTTTTCGTGGAAAAAAGCTTCATGGGCGAAGTCGCCAAAGCGCGGGTGGATGGCGAAAACGTCTACCTGGCCAAGCCCATCACATTCATGAACCGTTCCGGCCAGTGTGTCGGGGCGTTGGCGCGTTTTTACAAGCTGGCGCCGGAGCAAGTCCTGGTGTTGCACGACGAGCTGGACCTGCTGCCGGGACAGGCCAAGATCAAGCAGGGCGGCGGACACGCGGGACACAATGGCTTGAAGGATATTCAGGCTGCGCTGGGCGGACCAGGTTTCTGGCGCCTGCGCATCGGCATTGGCCATCCGCGTACGCTGGGCCTGGCCCAGCAGGTCGCGGACTTCGTGTTGCACCCGCCGCGCCGCGAAGAGCAAGACCAGATCGACGACGTCCTGGCTCGCTGCCGCCCCTTGCTGCCGCACTTTCTGGCAGGGGATTTCGAGCGCGCCTTGCGCCAGTTGAACGAAGGCAAGCGCGCATGAGGCTGGTTCAGCGGCTGGACGCGAGGCGGGCTTACCTGGGCCTGGAGATGCGGCGATGAGCAGCGGGCGGCCGGCAGGCCTGGGCAATGATCTGCGTGAATTCCTGGCGTTCGTGCGGCGTCCGACGCTGGCACGCCGTCGGCCGACTGCCATGGGCCTGCCGGTGGACAATGGCCGGGCTGACTGGCTGCGGCTGCCGCGCTTGCGCCGCATGTTGCTCTGGGCCGGATTGCTATGGCTGATTTCGCTGCTGGTTTTTGCCCCTATGATCGTGGGCGTGACGGAGCGAGGCGGTGCCACGCATAGGCTGGTGCTGCATCAGTGGCTATGGTTGCACGCCATCGTCTGGGCGCCTGTGACCGAAGAGCTGGTGTTCCGCTACTGGCTGCGCCGGCCATGGCTGGGCGCGGCCTTGTTGCCGCCGCTGATCGTCGTGCTGGTCAATGGGCCGACCTGGTGGACAGGCAGCCTGCTGACGCTGGTTTTGGCCGTGCTGTGGTGGCCGCGTACGCGCCATCACGTGCCGCGTCGTGCCTGGCGGCCGTTGCGCTGGTACCGGCGTTTCTTCCCGTGGATATTCCACTTGTCGGCGCTGGGCTTTGCCAGCATGCACCTGATCAATTTCAACCTGGGGCACCTTTCCTGGTGGTTGATGCCGGTGCTGGTGCTGCCGCAATGGTTGGCGGGCCTGGCGCTGGGCTGGATACGCGTTCGCGCAGGCATAGGCGCAGCCATGGTGCTGCACGGCATCTATAACGCCGGGCCGGTCCTGGTGTTGATGCTGGTGATGTGGCTGCTTCCATCAGGCAGTATGTCTGGCATGTAACGTATTGCTGGTGCGTGCAATGCGGGTGGTTTTCAATGTGTTGTTGGCAGACAATGGCGCAGTTTCCAGTGGAGATCGGGCCTCGGTCGAACTATCATGACGCATGAAAACCGGGAGCCCCCGGAGTCGTTGCCAAGCTGATACCTAAGGAGCTGCCATGGCCAAGAAAGAAGAGTTGGATCCGGACCTGGAGGCATTGATTGCCTGGTGTGGCGAGGTAGAGAAATTGTTGGTTGAAGCTGGGGCGACACTGGCCGAAGCGCGTGCCTATATTGAAGAAGAGGCAGAGTGGTTTACCGACCAGTTCTATGAGGGCTGGACGCCGGAGCAGGCAGCCAAGGAATCCTTGAATGATTGATGGCTGTTCAATGGCCGGATATTGAAATAATGGCGCCTGCCTTTTAAGCACAACCTGGCTAAGGACCGGCCGCCGCCAACCGGCGCAGGCGCTATGCGGCCGGTTATTGGGGGAGCGTCATCCCGATGTGCGGTTTGACGGCCTGTCGGGGCAGGCCCGCGTGCTTTGTCTGCCTGCGGCATGCGCCATTTCGGTGCGAGGCTTGGCTGCTGGCCTGGACCGGCGGCGCATGCAAACCCTTATACGCGCCGGGCGAGGGGAGTCGGGAAGACCAGGGTCTGTTCAGTCGGGGCGGCGGGCCATGGGCGGTGTGCCCGAAAACCAGGGCTGTTGTCGCCCTTTGTCTGTGATCTGACGGGCAAGTTGCCGGTTTCTGTCCGGCTTTCACGCTAAAATGCCGGACAACAAACTGCTGTTCCGCCTCTATGGCCGATGCCTGTCTGCATCGGCTTTTCTTCATACAGGATTCTCATGGCTTTGCAATGTGGCATCGTCGGCCTGCCCAACGTGGGCAAATCGACGCTTTTCAATGCGCTTACCCGTGCCGGCATCGCGGCGGAAAACTATCCCTTCTGCACCATCGAGCCCAACGTCGGCGTCGTGGAAGTGCCCGACCCCCGCCTGGACAAGCTCGCGGAGATCGTCAAGCCCGAGCGCATCCTGCCGGCCACCGTCGAATTCGTGGACATTGCCGGCCTGGTGGCCGGCGCCAGCAAGGGTGAAGGCCTGGGCAACCAGTTCCTGGCCCACATCCGCGAAACCAATGCCATCGTCAACGTGGTGCGCTGCTTCGAAGACCCCAACGTCGTGCACGTTGCGGGCAAGGTAGACCCGATCGCCGACATCGAAGTCATTGAAACCGAACTGGCGCTGGCCGACCTGCAGACCGCTGAAAAAGCCCTGCACCGCTTCCAGAAAAGCGCCCGCGCCGGCGACAAGGATGCGCAGAAGCTGGTCGCCATCCTGGAAAAAGCCATCGGCGAACTCAACGAAGGCAAATCCATCCGCAGCCAGGGCTTGAGCGAAGACGACCTGAAACTGCTGGCGCCGCTGTGCTTCATCACGGCCAAGCCGGCCATGTACGTCGGCAACGTCAGTGACGACGGCTTCGACAACAACCCCATGCTGGACCGCCTGAAGGCCTACGCCGCCGAGCGCAACGCGCCGGTCGTGGCCATCTGTGCCGCCATCGAATCGGAAATCGTCGACCTGGAAGACGAAGACCGCAAGGCCTTCCTGGCCGACATGGGCATGGAAGAACCGGGCCTGAACCGCCTGATCCGCGCCGCCTTCAAGCTGCTGGGCCTGCAAACCTACTTCACCGCCGGCGTGAAGGAAGTCCGCGCCTGGACTGTACCCATCGGCGCCACCGCTCCCCAGGCTGCGGGGGTCATCCACACCGACTTCGAACGCGGCTTCATTCGCGCCCAGACCATCGCCTACGAAGACTTCATCACCTTCAAGGGTGAACAGGGCGCCAAGGATGCAGGCAAGATGCGCGCCGAAGGCAAGGAATACGTGGTGAAGGATGGCGACGTGCTGAACTTCTTGTTCAACGTCTAAGCAGCCTTTCCGAGCCATACCCTGTGGCCCTGAAGAACCTTGGCATGTCCAAGGTTCTTCAGGGCCACAGGTTTTCTGGCGGTGTCGCCGGTCAGCGATGGCCGGGGGCGGATGGCCCGTTCGAGTTGGAAGCGTAGGCAGGAGCCACGGAAGGGCTGGCAGCACGCCGGCGCGGGTGGGTGAGCGGAGCAAGGGTAAATCCCGAGCCGATCCGGCGCGCAGGCGCTTCAAGTTTACGTAGCGTCATGGTTTACGCTTTCTGACTTCGGGCCCGGGCGCCAGCCTCGGCTGTTTTCATGGAGCATGCATGTCCGCCACGATTGTTTCCGATGAGCGCATAGAGACCCCGCAAGGCCAGCTGGCCGCCAGGCAATGGCGGCCGCAGCAGGCAGCGGCGGGCCTGGCACCCATCGTCATGCTGCATGATTCGCTGGGCTGCATTGCCCTCTGGCGTGATTTTCCGGAACGGCTGGCAGCGGCGACGGGGCGGCGCGTGATTGCCTATGACCGGTTGGGGTTTGGCCAGTCCGCCTCACATCCGGGGTGCTTGTCGATGGATTACGTGCAGGATGAGGCCAGCACGTTCCTGCCGCAGGTCCTGGCGCAATTGCAGGCGGAATCCTTCATTGCGCTGGGCCATAGCATCGGCGGCTGCATGGGCATCGCCAGCGCGGCGCAGCATGCGCACTGCCTCGGATTGGTGACGATTGCGGCGCAGGCCTATGTGGATGATCGTATCGTGGCGGGTATCGTGGAAGCCCGCAGTATGTTCGATGACCCGGCCCAGTTCGCGCGCCTGGAGAAATACCATGGCCAACAGGCCCGCTGGGTGCTGGATTCCTGGGCGGATACCTGGACGTCTCCCGGCTTTGCGAGCTGGAATATGGGCACTGAGCTGGCGCAGGTGCAATGCCCGGCACTGGTGCTGCATGGAGACCGCGACGAATATGGGTCGCTGGCGCAACCGCAGCGCATCGCCGATAGTGTCCGAGGCCCGGTGAGCTTCCAGGTGCTGGAGGATTGCGGCCATATTCCGCACCGGGAGAAGCCCGAAGCCTTGCTCGCCAGCATCGCGCCCTGGCTGGCGCGGGAAGTCCAGTCCGCCGCCTAGCCTGGCCCGGCCCTGCTGCGGGGCCGGTTCTCCGACGCAACGCCTTGCCGTTGCCATTCACCCCTGTTGCCGGGAGCGCCCGGTCTTTCCATATGCTGCTGCCCGCCTGGGTCGGACGGCAGGTGGTTGTCTGCCCAGCAGGTTCATTCAGCATTTCGGTATGCAAGCAGGGGCTTGTGTTCATCTGGTGAATAAGAAATGGCCCATTAAGTGACTCAGGCATACGGGTTAGTCCCAGGGATGTGTTTACCAGGTGAACGCATCGAGGATTTCGATTGCCCTGCCGATGGCGAGTGTGTGTAATCGCCGGAACCTGTCGGACAGACTGATCTACCTGCAAGTGATCGGACCCGGTGAATGGCGCGGCAGCGGACCGGCCATGGGCCTGAGCAGCGCAAGCAGGCCCGGCATGGCCACCAATCAAAATACGGAGATAAAGATGAAACGAATCCTCATGGCAGCCTTCTGTTCCCTGTCCATGGCGTGCGGCACGGCGGTACTGGCCCAGGCCAAGCCGACGACGCTGAAGTTCGCCAATTTCGCCGGGCCCACGGCCTACCTGACCAAGGGCATGTTCGAGCCGTTGATCAAGGATATCCAGGACGATGCGCAGGGCACGCTGAAAATCCAGCTGTATTCGGGCGGCTCGCTGGTCAAGGCCGAGGATACGTTCGATGCCGTGCGCCGCGGGCTGGTGGATATGGGCTGGGGCGTGACGGGCTATACGCCGGGGCGTTTCAAGGTGGCGGATATTCCGGAGATTCCGTTCCAGGCCCGCACGCTGCGCGAGGCTTCGACCGGCGTGTGGCGCCTGTACGAAGAAGGCCTGATGGATGGCTTCGACGATGTGAAGGTGTTCGCACTGGTTTCGTCGGGCATCCTGACCGCGCATGGCGTGAGTGAGATCAATTCCCTGGACGACTTCAAGGGGCAGCGTATCCGCGCCGCCGGCCCGCTGGCGAGCGCATCGGTTGAAGCGCTGGGCATTATCCCGGTCGGCCTGCCTGTGCCGCAGACGGCTGAAAATTTGTCGAAGAAGACGCTCAGTGGCAGCCTGAACGACTGGAATGCCGTCTATACCTGGCAGGTTCTGGATTTCGTGCCGTATCACATTGACGTACCCATGGGTTCCAGCACGGTGTTCCTGGTGATCAACAAGCGCGCCTATGATCGCCTGGCGCCGGAAGCCAAGGCGGCCCTGGAAAAACATGGCGGTGCCAATTTCGTCGATCGCTGGTCCGAAGGCCTGGGCGGTGAAAACGAACGCCTGAAGCAGTTGCTGCAGCAGAATCCGGCGCACACCATCGTGACGCCCGGCGAAGCTGATGTCGAACGCTGGTCGGCAGCGGTGCAACCGGTGATTGAGAAATGGGTGGGCAGCGTCCCGCAGGGCGAGCGTGTCTGGGCGGTCTACACCGAGGCCCTGGAATCGCAACGTGGAGCGCAATAAGCATGGGTTCGGCCAATATCGCGGGCGCGCCCGCCAAGGCTGACTGGCAGGACCAGCTCTGCAAGTTCATGGCCTGGGCCGCGCTGACGCTGTTGCTGGTCGTGTCTGCCGGCACGCTGGTTGACATCATTCTGCGTGCTTTCACGCCCTACACCGTGCGAGGCCTGTTCGAACTGAATGGGCTGTTTATGGCCATTATCGTGGCCGGTTTTTCCGGGTTGGTGTTCGTGCGTCACCTGAACATCCGCATGGATGTGATGAAGGCGCTGGCCGGCAGCAACCAGACGGCGGTGCGCCTGCTGTGTGAACTGGTGGAAGTCGCGGTATTCGGCTGGCTGGCCATCGTGCTGCTGTTCCGGGCGCTGGATGCGCACGAGTATGGTGAGAAAACGATGGTGGTCGGCTGGCAGACCGCCGGCTGGTGGGCGGTGGCTGGCGCGCTGATGTCGCTGGCCGCGCTGACGGTACTGATCCAGGCGCTGCAGCGCTGGTACGCGGTGTTGCGCGATCGCACCTATGCGCAGCCGGGTTTCTGGCGCGGCGCGCTGGTCACGGCAGGCACCATTGCCGCCTGCGCTGTCCTGACCGTCCTGTTCATCAACGAGGACAGCAGCCCCGGCATGCAGGCCAGCATGGCATTTCTGGTGCTGTACCTGTTGATTGCGGCGCAGATTCCCATCGGCGTGTCGCTGGCGATCGTCGGCGTTGCCAGTCTTGCGCTCACACTCGGGGGCGAGCAGGCGCTGGTGGTGTCGCAGAACGAAGTCGGCCGTGCCCTGACCAGCATGGATATGGCCGCCATTCCGCTGTTTCTGCTGATGGGCAATTTCGCTACCTGGGCGGGCCTGTCCGGCGATATCTTCAATTCCGGCACGGCCTTGCTGGGCTCGCGTCGTGGCGGGCTGGCGATGGCGTCGGTACTGGGGTGCGGCGGCTTCGGGGCGATCTGCGGTTCTTCCATCGCGACCACGGCTACTTTCGGCAAGGTGGCCTTTGTGGAAATGGAGCGCCGCAACTATGCGCACAGCCTGGCGGCCGGGTGCATTGCGGCGGGCGGTACGCTGGGGGCGCTGATTCCGCCTTCGGTGGTGCTGATTGTCTATTGCGTGGTGGTGGAGCAATCCATCCAGGTTGCCTTCCAGGCCGCGCTGATTCCCGGACTGCTGGCCCTGACGATGTATGTGCTGGCCATTTTCATCTCGGTTCGGCTCAAGCCCAGCCTGGCGCCGGACGTCGAAGAGTTCGACTGGAAAGTCGCGCGAGCGGCGATGGTCAAGGCCTGGCGTCCAGTGTTGCTGTTCGCATTGGTGCTGGGCGGCCTGTACGGCGGCATGTTCACCACGCAGGAGGCCGCGTCCGTTGGCGCTTTGCTGTCCTTTGTCTTTGCTGTCGGCACCAAGGGCTTCACGCTGGATAAGTTCAAGGCATCGTTGATTGATACCGGCATCAATGCCGGCGCGATCTACGTGATTTTCATCGGTGCCAACATCTTCGCCAGCTTCATGAGCTTCACCGATATCACCCAGCTGGTACTTAGCCTGGTGGATATCAATACCATGCCGCATTGGCTGATCCTGCTCGGGCTGGTGCTGTTTTACCTGCTGCTGGGGACGGTGTTCGATACGCTGGCTGCCGTGCTGGTGACGACGCCGCTGGTGGTGCCCCTGATCGTGGGCATGGACTATGACCTGATCTGGTGGGGCGTGGTGACCTTGTCTCTGGTGGAAATTGGCATGATTACGCCGCCGCTGGGTATGAATGTTTTCGTCATGCGCAGTGTGGTAGGTGACCGCCTGCCGTTGTCGACGATCTTCCGGGGCGTAACGCCTTTCCTGATGGCGGACCTGGTGCGCGTCATTCTGCTGACGGTGTTCCCCGTCATCACGATGTGGCTGCCCGGCGTGTTGAGCGGTGGCTGAGGAGCAGGACATGAGTGAAAATCGAATCGCGCTGGTCACGGGCGCAGCGGGCGGTATCGGCCAGTCGGTATGCCGCGCCCTGGCAGAGCAGGGCCTGCAGGTGGTGCTGGCTGACCTGGACGCGGCGCCGTTGCAGGCGCTGGCCGAGGCCTTGCCGGGCCAGGGGCATCGGACTGCCGCAGTGGATATCAGCAGTATGGCGTCGGTCGAGCAGCTATTCGGCCGCCTGCGCAGCGAAGGCGTGAAAGTGTCGGTGCTGGTGAATACGGCCGCGATCTCGCCCGTGGGCGAGGATGGCGCGCTGATCGACGTGCGCAGCACCACGCCGGAACTGTGGGAGAAGGTCTTTGCCGTCAATGCTTTTGGCACCTATGCGGTCTGCCGTGCGTTTGTGATGCAGGCCGACGCGGGCATGGCGCATGGCCGCATCATCAACTTCGCTTCGTCTGCAGCGCAATTGGGCGGCTACCGATCCTGTACCGCCTATGTCGCCAGCAAGGCGGCGGTGATCGCCTTCACCAAGGCGCTGGCGCGCGAAATGGCGCCGCTCAACATTACCGCGAACGTGGTGGCGCCAGGCCTGGTCGATACACCCATGCTGCGCTCCCGCCTGGACCGCAAGGACGATGCCGGTGCGGTCGGTCTGGTGCCGCTTTCACGGGTCGGCCAGCCGGACGAGGTAGCGGCGGCTGTCACCTACCTGGTCGGGCCGTTGGCGGCATACGTGACGGGCAGCACGCTGGATGTCAACGGCGGCTATTACATGGTCTGAAGGAGGGGCGGGAATGAAGATTTGGCATCAGTCCAGCGTGGACCTGGACAACTACCCGGTGTACCGGCAATCGCTGGCAAGCCACTATGCACGCATCGCCAGCCCCGGCACGGAAATCATCCTGCATGGCGTGCCGGAATCCATGTGGCATGGCAAGTCGCCCAGCGAAGTGATGAAGGTTCCATACGCCTATCACAAGGCCATGAGCCGTCAGTTGCTGCACAACGTGCACCGTGCCGAGCGCGAAGGCTATGACGCTTTCGTGATCGGCACCTATACCGAACCCTTGTTGAGGGAATGCCGTTCGCTGGTGGATATTCCGGTGATATCCATGCCGGAAAGCACGGTGCTGATTTCCTGTTCCATGGCGCAGCAGATCGGGCTGGTGACCTTGAACGAGGAAAACCGCTGGTTCCTGCAAAATGCCATGCAGCGCCACCGCCTGGAGGCGCGCATCAGCGGCATCTACGTGATCGAACCGCAATTGCCCGAACGCGTCATTGAGCAGGTCTTCCTGCAACCCGGCGATTACATTGCCGCCTTCAGCGCCACGGCGCGGCGCGCCATCGAGGCGGGCGCAGATATCATCGTGCCGGCCGAAGGCCTGGTGGCGGAGGTGCTGGCGGCCAATGGTGTGCACGAGATCGACGGCGTCAGCGTACTCGACGGCGTTGGCGCGCCGCTGGCCTACGCGGAGATGCTGGCCAGGCTGCACCGGCTGACCGGCCTGCATGCCGGCCGGCGCTGGCACTACATCAAACCCAGTGCGGAATTGCTGGCGCTGTATCCTCCTGATTGAGGAGAAGATTGTGCCGGAAACTGATATCTATCCCAGGGTAAGGGCCCTGGAACGCGGCCTGGAACTGATTGGCGCATTGAGCGATCTGGGCTGGGCCAACCCTGGAGAGCTGGCGAAGTACACAGGCATCCATCGGGCGACGGTCTACCGTTTGCTGTTTACGCTGGAACAGGCCGGTTATGTGTATCTTCGTCCGGGGGACGGGCGCTACTTCCTGACCACCCGGTTCCGTCGTTTCGCCGACAGCGTCAAGGACGAGGATTGGGTCGTGCAGGTTATCGGCCCTTACCTGGGGCGCCTGCTGTCGCAGGTGCAGTGGCCCAGCGATTTCGCAACCTTTTCCTCGGGTTATCTGGAAATCCGCGAGTCTACGCACCGTTTCAGTCCGATGTCGGTCAATCGCGCCATGGTGGGCAAGACACGGCCGTTGCTGCGCTCTGCGCTGGGCATTGCCATTCTGAGCGAGGTGGCTGATGAAAGCCTGGAGCAGATACTGGATCTCGCCAGCATCATGAAGCACGATGGCTTTTCCAAGGAAGACGTGCGCCATGACATGCTGCAGCGCCGGCTGGCGGCGCGTGAACGCGGCTATGCGGAATCGTCCGGCGGCACCGAGCCGAATATCAGCGCCATCGCCTACCCGGTGTGCTGGCGCAACCGCGTGCTGGGCGCGATCAATATCATGTTTTTCAGGAGTGCGATGACGCCGGCAAAGGCGGCCGAGCGTTATCTGGACGCCTTGCATGAATGCGTGCACGACATCGAGCGGGAGCTTGATCCGCTGCCTTTGGGAGAATACGGATGGCTCAGATACACGCCTTGAGGGTATCGGCGCCCTGGGTATCGGACAGCCCCTTGCGGGGGGATTGGGACGAACCCGGGGAGACGTCCTGCTACCGGCCAGTGGAAAGCTTGCGCCGAGGGCTGGAGATCCTGCGCAGCCTGAACCAGGCGGCCGGTGGGCGGGCGTCGATCACGGAAATCAGTGCGGCGACCGGCCTGCACCGGACGACTGTGCGGCGCATGCTGGAAACCTTGCAGAACGAAGGCTACGTGCGCCGCAACTCATCGGACGAGCACTACAGCCTGAACCAGAAGGTGCGGCAGCTGAGCGACGGCTTCACCGATGAGGACTGGGTATCCGAAGTGGCGGGGCAGGCGCTGGGGCGCCTGCTGCAGAAGGCGGTCTGGCCTTCCGACCTTTCTACCCTGGATGGCGACAGCATGGTGGTGCGTGAAACCACGCACCGCTTCAGCCCGCTGTCGTTTCATCGGGCGATGATACGCCGGCGCCTGCCTATCCTGTTTACCGCTGCCGGGCGTGCCTACCTGAGCGCCTGTGCGGCACCGGAACGCGATGAAATCCTGCGTTTGTTGCAACAGGGCAGCGATGCGCAGGCGCGCATGGCGCGGGACCCGCAACTGGTGGCGGCGCTGTTGCAGAAAACCCGTGAACAGGGCTTCGGCTCCAATGATGGCGATTGGCATGAACAGGCGCGCATGAGCGCGATCGCCCTGCCTGTGCGACACGGCCAGCGTGTGCTGGGCTGCATCAACATCATTTTCACCAAAAAGGCCATGACGACCCGCGAGGCGGAGCAACGCTTGCTGCCGGCCTTGCGTGTTGCCGTGGCGGAAATCGAAGCGCAGCTGCATGGCCATGGCGCCTCCTGCCTCTCCATGCAGGATGTTGCGTCGGCTGCCTGGCCGTCGGGGCGTGAGGCGGCAACGCCGGTTCTGGCCGAATAGGCGGCCGGCCTGGCAACGCGCCGGCTGCCTGCGCACGGCAGACAACAGGTGCGGGCATGGGCAGACGCGGCCGGCAAGCCCTCAGTCCTTGGTAAAGAAATCCAGCACCATGCGGTTGAATTTTTCGGCGTGTTCCCATTGGGCCCAGTGGCCGCAGCGGCTGAATATATGCAACTCGGCATTGGCCATGCCCCACAGCAGCCGCAGGCCGATATCCATGGGCACGAAGCGGTCGTCACGGCCCCAGATGATCAAGGCCGGCGCCTTGATTTCCCCCAGGCGCGGCCCGAAGTCAGGGAACTGGCGCGGGTTGGCTTCCAGGCTGCTGACGAAGTTTTCCAGGTGGTCGCGGCGCGACAGCATATTGTCCAGGCGGGCCTGGAACAGTTCTTCGGTCAGGTGGCTGGTGTCGAAGACGAATACCTGCATCATGCGGCGCAGGTATTCGATCGTCGGTTCACGGTAAAGCGCTTGCAGCAGTTTGATACCTTCGGCTGGCATGGGCACGAATTGGCTGGGGCCGCCGGTGCCGCCGCCCATCAGGACGAGCTTGCCGATGCGCGTCGGATTGGACAGCGCAAACGCCACCGTGCTGTGGCCGCCCATGGAGTTACCGATCAGGTGGGCGCGTTCGATGCCCAGCGCGTCCAGCAGGCCCTTGAGCGCGCGGGCGTTCAGGTCGGAACGCGAACCGGTGCAAACAATGGGATCGCTTTTGCTCCAGCCCGGGCAATCCAGCAGGATGACGCGCAAGCCTGCGTCGGCCAGTGGCTGGACGTTGCGGTTGAAGTTTGCCCAGCCGCTGGCGCCAGGCCCGGAACCGTGCAGCATGACAACCACGGGGCCGTCGCCGCCGGTGTCGTTGTAGTGCACTTGCAGATCGAGATCCTGTTCCTTGATGCGGGCGAAGCGGCTGGTGCTCGCTTCGGTATGGATGAAGGTCGTTGCCGTCATGGATATTCCTTATCTTGGGGCGGGCCTGTGTTGGGGGCGTAGGGGGTTACTCGAAGCGCACGGACACATGGCCCATGCCAGCGATATGTACGCTGAAATGCTGTCCGCTGCTGGCAACGGCCATGGGGCCGAGGGCACCGGTCAGCACGATGTCGCCAGCCTGCAGGGGGCGGCCGCAACGCACCATGGTGTCGGCCAGCCAGACGGCGGCATTGAGCGGGTTGCCCAGGCAGGCGCGGCCATTGCCGCGCGAGACAGGAGCGCCATCGCATTGCATTTCCATGGCGCAGTCGCTCAGGTCGATGTCGCGCAGCCGGACGGGGCGGCTGCCCAGGACGAACAGGCCGCTGGAAGCGTTGTCGGCAACCGTGTCGATGAAGCGGATATTCCAGTCCGCGATCCGGCTATCCACGACTTCGATGGCCGGCAGGCAGTATTCGGTCGCGCCGATCAGGTCGGCGTAGGTATGGTGTTCGTGGTTCAGGTCGCGCCCGAGTACCAGCGCGACTTCTGCTTCAGCCTTGGGCTGGATCAGCCGGCCGGGGGCAATGCTGCCGCCGTCGCCTATGGCCATGTCGTCGAACAACATGCCGAAGTCGGGCTGATCTACGCCCAGCTGAGCCTGGACAGCCAATGAGGTCAGGCCGATCTTGCGGCCGACCAGGCGGCGGCCCTGGGCCAGGGCCTGGCGGGTATTGGCTTCCTGGATAGCGTAGGCTGTCTCGGGGCTGGCGTCCTGCAGCCGGTCGCGTAGCGGCGCGATGGCCTGGCGCTGTTCCTCCGCCAGGCGCAGGGCATGGGCGGCAGCGGTAGTGTCGAGCGTGGGAACGTGGGAACTCTGTGTCATTTCCTGCTTATCCTGCAAAAGTCAGACGGGTGTCCGGTTGGGGGCGTGCGCCATGGTCAGCCTGCGGCCGGCACCGGGCTGGCCGGTTCGGCACTGACGACGCCATAGCCCGCAATCCATTCGTTCACGGGTCGGTAGTAGTCGCGCCTGCCTTCATAAGCGCCAGCGGCGGACATGGCGGCGAAGGCGGCAACCCAGGTGCGGACTTCGTGGGTGGAGCGTCCCGCCGCCCTGGAGATCGTTTCGATTTCAAAATCGTCGACCTTGCTCAGGTCCTTGCCGATCAACAATTCCATGAAAGCCTGGTCCCATTCTTCGTTCAGCGGGGTGAGGTCGCAGTCTGGCGTACCGAAAATCTGTCCGGTGGCGATGGTACGGGCCTGGCGTGCCGCGCGGGCTTCCGGTGTGGGGTTGCGGCCTGCGATCAGGAACTCGGCAATCTCGGGCTTGGCGCCGGAAAACACCGGCACCGGCGGTTCATGCGATAGCCCGCCGGAGCCGAGGATCAGCACGCGTTTGCCCAGCCCGGCGATGAAACGGCCCACGGCTTCGCCCAGCAGGCGTACGCGGCGGTAGGGGCCGAAGGGCGGTGCAACGGAGTTGATGATGATGGGAATCACCGGATAGCGCGTCAGGCTGCCCGTCATTTCCTCGAGAATCTGGGTGCAGCCGTGATCCACCTGCAGGCGATGCGACATGGCGATGTCGATATCGCTGTCGAGGACGTGGCGCACCAGGTCCAGCGCCAGATCGTCGGGAATCGACAGCGGGCCGGGCAGTGTCTTGTAGTCGGCCACGGATTCCGCTGCCGTGGCAATCACAAAGGGCGGCATCAGGTCATAGAACAGCCCGTTGTAGTGATCCGGGGCGAAGACCACGATCAGCTCTGGGTCGAAGGCCTCGACGTCGGCGCGCGCGGCGGCAATGACGGCATCGACTTCGGCGACAACGCCGGGCGCCGGGTCATTGAGGCCACGCAAGGGAGTATGCGACAGGCATTTGAGCTTGACGATGCTGGTACTCATGGAATCTCCAGATTTCATGGCTGGACCGCTGGCACGTGGCCGGAGGCCTAGTATTCAGGGGCCGACTTGGAACAGGGCTGCCTGTCCCTGGCCCGGCCTGGCCGGACAAGTCGCCTTGCGCTGCGGCGCGGTTTTCGCACCGCTTGCGCGAAGGGCTGTGGCCGTCACGCCGGTTTCCGTCGTTATTGATCCAGAGGCAGGTGGGCCTGCCTCTGGTTTATCTGAACCGATTGTAGGAATGGCCCCTGCACCGCCCAAAAAAAGTTGGCGGCAGGTGCACTCTGTGCACCGGGGTGGGGATCTGGAGAAACTGCCACGCCCGGCGCATGTCGGCAAAGCCCGGCGCGCCATTGCAGCGCGCCGGGGCAGGGAGGTTCAGGCAGCGGGGTAGACCCAGGCCTGTTGAGGGTCTATCCGGACCGGATGGTGTCCGGCTGCCAGGGGCTCGCGTCCGAAGGCGCGCAAGGGGACGGTTTGCGCGCTGGCATCGCCCAGACGGAACACATATTCCCAGCGATCGCCCAGGTACATGCTGGTGCTCAGCGGCAGGTTGAAGTCTCCGGCGGCTTCGTCGCCGGCCCCGACCTTCAGGCTTTCCACCCGGGCGACCACGACGACCGCCTGGCCGGGTTGCAGTTCGCCCACTGCGCTACCCCAGAAGCGCCAGCCGTCGCCCAGCACTTCCACGCGGCCGTTCTCCACGCGGCCGGCCTTGCCCTGCAAGCGGTTGTTGCTGCCCATGAATTCCGCCGCGTACAGGCTCTGGGGGCGGCTATAGATATCCTGTGGCGTACCTTGCTGCTCGATGGCGCCGCCATTGAGCAGCAGAATGCGGTCGGAAATCGCCATGGCTTCGCTCTGGTCGTGCGTGACCATCAGGGCCGACAGGCCCAGGCCTACGATCAGCTCGCGCAGGAAGACCCGTGCCTCTTCGCGCAGCTTGGCATCCAGATTGGACAGCGGTTCGTCCAGCAGAATGACTGGCGGGTTATAGACCAGGGCGCGGGCAATGGCGACGCGCTGCTGCTGGCCGCCAGACAGCTGGCTGGGATAGCGGCCGCCCAGCGCGCCCAGGCCCAGCTGGTCGAGGATCGCCTGCACTTTTTGCTGCAATTCCGCCTTGGGCACTTTGCGCAGCATCAGCGGATAGGCCACGTTCTGTTCAACGGTCTTGTGCGGCCAGAGCGCATAGGACTGGAATACCAGCCCGAGATTGCGGGCCTCGGCGGGGACGTCGATCCGCCGGGCGGAATCGTAGATGTCGGTGCTGCCGATGAGGATGCGGCCCTGGCTGGGGGCTTCCAGGCCGGCGACGGCGCGCAGCAGGGTGGTCTTGCCGCTGCCGGAGGCGCCCAGCAGCGATACCACTTCGCCGCGTTCCAGCGACATGGACACGCCCTTGAGTACGGGGTTGCGATCGTAGGAGAGGTGGATGTTTTCGACGGTCAGTTCACTCATCGCAGTTTCACTCCGAAGCGTAAGGCAATGCCCAGGCCGATGACGACCAGGACGATATTGATGAAGGACAGGGCGGCGACGATGTCGATGGCACCCGAGGCCCACAGCGAGACCAGCATGGAACCGATGGTTTCCGTGCCCGGCGTAAGCAGGTACACGCCGGTGGAGTACTCGCGTTCAAAGATCAGGAACATCAGCAGCCAGGCGCTGATCAGGCCGAATTTCGCCAGCGGCGCGGTGACGTGGCGGGTGACCTGTCCGGGCCGCGCGCCAGCGCTGCGGGCGGCTTCTTCCAGTTCCGGACCGACCTGCAGCAGCGTGGACGAAATCAGGCGCAGGCCATAGGCCAGCCAGACCACGGTATAGGCCAGCCAGACGCTGAAGATGGTGCTGCGCAGCGCCCGCATGGGTTCGACCAGGTTGACGCTCAGCCATCCGGCAAACGGCAGCGCAGACAATATGCCGTCTTCCAGCGACTGGTTCAGCCACATCGGGATGAACAGGAAGCACCACAGGAAGGCCAGGCCGGCCAGCAGCCCCGGCACGGCGCGCGGCACCAGCACGCTGTAATCCAGGAAGCGCGTCACGTTGTCGGGCTTGCGGTGCATGGCCAGGCCGATGAACAGGTAGCAGGTGACAGCCAGTGCGCCGCCGAATACGCCGATGGCGACTGAGTTGACGATGGCGCGCAGCAGGCTGGCCTGCGCGAAGACCTGACGGAATGCGTCCAGCGACAGCACGTCCAGCAGCGAAATGCCTATGCCCCAGTTGGAGACGAAGGCGCGCAGCATGACGCCGACGATAGGCACGATGATGGTCACGACCAGCCAGATGGCCACGACGGTGCCGGCCACCCAGCGCCAGCGGCCCAGCGGCAGCGGGCGGGAGCGCGTGGCCTTGCCCTTGATGGAAACGAAGCGGTTGGCCGAGCGCATCAGGCGGCGTTGCAGCATCACCAGGGGGATGGTCATGGCGATCAGCACCACGGCCACGGCAGCCATCAGGTGATAGGACGGAATGCCCAGCTTGTTGGTCAGCTTGTACAGATAAGTTGCCAGCACCAGATGCCCTTCCGGGTCGCCCAGCACCAGCACCAGGCCGAAGACTTCCAGGCCCAGGAAGAACAGCAGGACTATGGCGTACAGGATTGCGGGCCGTACCATGGGCAGGCTGACGGCACGCATGACCTGCAGGGGGCTGGCACCGGCGGTGCGGGCGGCTTCCTCGACATCCGAGCCTATGCTGCGCAGCGCAGCGGAGATATAGAGGTAGGCGTGCGGAACGTGGGTCAGCCCCGCAATGATGACGATGCTCGTGAAGGAATAAATATTCCAGGGCACGAAGCCGATCAGGTTCTGCGTCCAGACGGAAAAAAATCCGACCGGGCCGGCCGAGACGATGTACCCGAAACCCAGCACCATGGGAGAGACGAAGATGGGCACCAGGATCAGCGGCTCGATCCAGGTCCTGCCGGGCAGGTCGGTGCGCACCATCAGGAAGGCCAGGATGCCGCCCAGGGGAATGGCGATGGCGGCCAGGCCGAATGCCATGATGAAGCCGTTGACCAGCGCATCATAGAAATCGGGGTCGTCAAAAATGAAACGGAAGGCTTCCAGGCTGAAGTATTTGTCCGGGGAGAAAAAAGGTTCGGACAGGAAGCTCTGGATGATGATCAGGCTCAACGGCACGTAGATCGCCAGCGCCGTCAGCAGTACGACGATACGGCGCGGCCATGCCTGCAACCTTGCATATAAGGCTTGCATAGTCTGGTGGTCCCGAAAGTAGGAGTGGGGATGCCGGCAGGCTGGCTGCGCGTCAGTCAGCCTGGAAAATGCGGGCCGGCATCCGGGCGGACGCAGCCACGGATGCGTGGCTGCGGCGCAGGAAGCGCTTTACTTGCCTGCGGCGTTGCGCCAGCTGCGGATGAAGGCCAGCCGCTCTTTCTGTTCCAGGTACTGCAGCAGGCTTTCGTCGACGGGGATGGGTACCAGGGTCGTTTCCGTCAGGCGGCTGGTCAGCCCCTTGACGTCATTGTCGCCTTCGACATCTTCACGGATGGAGGTCAGGTTGGACTGGTTGGCGAGCACGCCCTGGCCTTCGGCCGACAGCATGAAGTCCAGGAACAGGCGGGCGGCGTTGGGGTTGGCAGCCTTCTTGCTGACGAAGGCCACGCGCGACAGTACCGGGGTGTAGTCGGCGGGATAGACGATGCCGATGGAAGGATCATTGGCTGCGCGCGTCTCGGCATAGGAACCAAGCAGGTTGTAGCCGATCAGGTTCTCGCCTGAGGAAACGCGTTCCATCATGGTGCCGGTGGAGGATTGCAGCACCAGGTTGGCTGCGCCCACGCCCTTGATGAAGTCCAGGTAATCCGGGTTGCGGAGGTTGTCCTGGGCCGCCAGCATGTATCCGACCGCTGATTTTTCGATGTCGTAGGTCGTGACCTTGTTGCGGAAGCGGTCGGGCTGGTTCTTCACCAGTTCGGCCAGTGCCGCGTGCGTGCGCGGCACTTCGTCTTCCTTGATCAGGCGGGTGTTATAGATGAAGGCGATGGGCTCGTAGGTCGTGCCGAACGCCGCATTGTTCCAGACGGCCCATTCTGGCAGGGAGGGGATTTCAGGGGATTCATAGCTGTCCGCGTAGCGAGTCGCCAGGCGCATGGCCGAATCCATGGAAGAGCTCCACAGCAGGTCGGCGCTGCCACCGCCCGCTGCCTGTTCGCTGATGTAGCGGTTATAGAGCTCCGTGCTGTTCATGTCGTGGTATTCCACCTTGACCTTGCCGTGCTTGGCCTCGAAGGCTGCGATCAGTGGCGCGGCGGCCTTGGTGTCGGTGGTGGAATAAATGATGACTTTGCCTTCCGCTTCGGCCTTGCTGGTCAGGTCGTCCGCCTGGGTGGCAAAGGCAAGTCCGCCGCCAAGCGCAGCGGCAAGCACCAGGGAGGCCGAGTGTGTCGGATGCAGTCTCATATTGTCTCCTCATGTATTTTTCATGTTGGCGTCTATCGCGCCGGATGCCCGGCTATGCCCGGGGCTGGAGACTATTATGGTTGTGCACGCTGTCACCGACCTGTCATCGGTGTTTGCAAGTCCGGCGTATCTGTGACCAGACGCGTCCAGTTGTCCAGGAAGCGGCGCCGGCGCGTCTGGTCCAGGCCAACCAGCAGTGCCGGGCCAAGCACGATGGGTTGCAGCAGGCCTTGTTTCAGCTCGCCGAGCAGCGGATCTTCCAGGCCGGTGTCGTCCGGCAGCAGCGGAGGCAGGCCCGCCTGCTCCATGGCGGCGCGCTGGCCGCGTGGCGAGAGCAGGTAGTCGATGAAGGTGCCGGCGATTTCCGGGGAGGGCGCATCGCGGTGGATCAGGGCGCTGCGTGTCAGCACGGTAATGTAGTCTTCCGGCACCACGACGGCGATATCTGCACCGGCACGCTGACGGCCGAGGGCATACGGGCCCAGCACGTTATAGGCGATATCCAGTTCGCCACTTTCCAGGCCATCGAGCAGTTCGGCGGTCGTGCCATAGAGGCGCACGCCGGCCTGCCCCAACTGGTTGGCCATGCCCCAGAAGTTTGCCGAGGTGCGTTCGTCATACAGCGCGAGCAGATAACCAGCGCCGCTGATGTGGATATCGTAGGTGCCGATGCGATGGCGCAGGCGCGGCCCTTCTGCTTCCAGCAGGCGCAAGAGTTCATTGCGGGATTTCGGGCGCTGGCCGGGGGCGAAGCGGGAGCGGGAATAGGCAATGACTACCGGTTCCTGTGTAAAACCGTAGACCTCGTTGCGCCAGCGCGCCCAACCCGGCACGCGCTGGGTATACATGGATTCGTGGGCCCGGGCGTAGCCATCATTGGCCAGTTTCAGTTGCAGGTCTGCGGCGGAACTGATCAGTACATCCACCGGGGGCATCTGCCCGGCAAGCACCCGCAGATACAGGCCCATGCTGTCGATTTCCAGATAATCGACGGCAATCTGGGGGTGGAGCTGCTGGAAATCCTGTACCAGCCACTGGAACAGTTCCGTGTCGGTCGGTCCAGCCACGCGCAGGCGGGCCTGGGCCGCGCTGCCATCGCCCTGGCGGGCGGGATAGTGGGTCAGGCGGATAGTGAAATCGGAACCCTGGCGATCGTTGCCCATGGCGGCAGGGGTGTCGCCCGTGTTGCCGGGCGGATGCCGGGGCGCCGGCATGGCAGCACCAAAGGATGGAGTGGCGCTGGTATCCGCCGGCATGTCGGGGCTGGCCAGGGTGGGGGCGGCAGGCAGGGCCAGCACCAGGCCCAGCAACAGGCATGGCAATACCGCGCCCAGGCTGCCGGACAGAACGCTGGCCGGGCCGTGTTCGCGGGCGACGAGCCTGGCGGGCAGGACGATGCGTACCGTCAGGCCGCCGCCAGGCCGGTCGCGCAGCAGCAATTCGCCATCATGGGTGCGGACGACGGATTGCACGATGGACAGGCCCAGCCCGGAACCTATCCGGCCGCCGCTGGTGCTGCCGCGCGCGAAACGCTGCAACACCAGCGGTTTTTCTGCATCCGTGATGCCAGGGCCGCGATCGGAGACATCGAACACGATATAGCCTTCGCGCCGGCTGAATACCTGGATTTCGACTTCGCCTTCGCCGCCATAGACCAGGGCGTTGTCCACCACATTGCGCAGCATTTCACGCAGGCTGACATGGTCGCCGTGCAGGATCGCCCGTCTGGCTGAGGGCGTGACATGCCAGCGGATGCGGGGGGTGTCATCCGGGTTCAGGCGTTGCATGACTTCTTTCACGACGGCCCGCACGCGCAGTTCGCTGGACAGGGCGCTGTCCCGCCGGTGCGAGATGGTTGCATCCATCAGCAGCTGGTTCAGGAGCTGCGTGGTGTGGCCGGCGTTGGCGTGGATGCGTTGCACGCGCGGTTGTATGGCTTCCAGGCTGGTTTCCTCGAGAGCCAGTTCCGCTTGCATTTTGAGCGCGGCGAGCGGGGTGCGGATCTGGTGGGCCGCATCGGCGACCAGGCTGTTGAGCGTGCCAATGGCGCCCTTGAGCCGCAGCATGAAATCATTGAGCGCATGCACCAGTCCGCCGATTTCTATAGGGACGGCCTGGGTAATGGCCTGCAGGTTGTCGGGCGAACGCTGCCGCAGCTCCTGTTCCAGTGCGGCCAGCGGCCGGAAGGCGCGGCGCATGCCGAAGCCCAGCAGGGCAACGGCCACCAGCATGATCACCATCAGGGGCACCACGCTGCGCTGAAACAGGGTGTCGCTCAATTGCTGGCGCGTGCCCAGGGTCTCGGCAACGCGTATGGTCACCCAGCCGCGGCCATGCATGCCGGTGACCAGGCGGCCGGCCGTGACCATGCGTACCGGCTGGCCCAGGAATTCCATGACGGTGAACACCGGTCTTTCCGATTGGGCCGGCGGCAGCGCCGCGCCGAGATCGGCATAGCCGGAAATCAGCCCGCCATCGCCATGGATGGCGTAATAGATATGCTCCTGGTCCGACAGCATGGCCATGGCGGAATATGGCAGTTCCACGGTCAGTTGGCCATCTTCGGCCTGGACGGCATTGGCGATGGTCAAGGCGGACGCGGCAAGCAGGCGGTCGTAGGCGGCATCCGCAGCGCGCTGGGCGTAATGATGGGAAAGCCAGCAAAGCCCGGCGAAGCACAGCGCCAGGATGCCCAGCGCCATGAGCAGCAGGCGGCGCTGTATCGAATACGGCTGGCGCTTCATGCGCCATCAACCAGGACGGCGCTGTAGCCCGTTCCGCGGATGGTATCTATCCGTATGGCGGCATTGCCCAGCTTGCGGCGGATGCGGGAAATCAGCAACTCCACGGCATTGGGGCTGCTTTCTTCATCGAAGTTGAAAAGCTGGGTCATCAGGCGTTCCTTGGAGACCACCTGGCTGCGTTTCTGTACCAGGATCTCCAGCAGGCAGAATTCACGGCGCCCGAAGTCTATCGTCGCACCGTCCACGGTTACGCGCCGGGCAGCGCTATCGAGCACCAGGTTGCCCAGCACCGTCAGGCTGCCTGTCTGGGCATGGTCCTGCCGCCGCAGCAGCACGCGCAGGCGGGCTTCCAGTTCTCGCAGGTCGAAGGGCTTGACCAGATAGTCGTCCGCGCCGAGGTCCAGCATGCCTACCTTGTCCTCGATCTCGGCACGTGCCGTCATGACCAGGGTGGGGATGTGCTGCTGTCGTTGGCGCAGCTGCTTGATGATGGCAAAGCCGTCTGAGTCGGGCAGCATGATGTCCAGCAGCATGCCATCCCATTCCTCGTGTTGCAGGTAGCTCAGCGCATCCGCGCCGCTGCATACCCACTCGACGGTATGGCCGATACGGCGCAGCCGGCTTTGAATGGCTTCGCCCAGGTCACTGTTGTCTTCGACGACCAGTATCCGCATTTTGTCTCCTCGCCGCGCCATATAAGCTGTGTTTTTTGGGGGCGGCGGCGCCGGTATGGCCGGCACCGCCAGCGACAGGTCGGAATCATTCTATCCTCTTTGCCTGTCAGCACCCTGGCGTGATGGATGGCGCCGGGGCGGCTGTCAGGAGGGAAAGGAAGGGTCGTTGAGCGGAGCGGGCTGTAGCCGTGTCTATATATAGATAGAGGGCGCTCTGTATATAGGGCTGCGTATATAGGGCTGCGGGCGGGCCTTTTTCCGGAGTCTCGGTAGTAGGGAGATGGCGGCTCGTGGCGGGCGTTGGGGCGGCCGGGGGCGGGACGCGCCGCTGCCGGCGTGGGCGGCACCAGGGCGAGGAGGCACCCTGGCCCGGAAAGGCGCCAGGGAAGGCGTCGTCAGGCTGGCTGACGGCCCGTCGGGCGGTTTTTTGGGGAAAAAGAAGATTTTCTTCGAAAAGTTTTACACGGTGATGAAAAGCGTGCTATATTCCATTTTCTGTTGAGCAGCACAGCAAACCTTTCCCAGCGAAAGGGGCGAAGTAAAGTTCAACGGGGCCGGAAACGGAGTTTGTTTTCAGGCGCTGCGGTTTGATCCTTGAGGACGGCCAGGCGGTGCGGGAAGCAGGTTCGGCAGGGTTTTGAAGAAAGGTTCAGCAAGTGTTGACAAGCTTCAAAACTTCATGTTATAGTTTCTAGCTCGGTTGCTTAGTAACTCAGGGTT
>WPCG01115872.1_pt1 | contig 64400 bp, 56 predicted proteins | sample 5403311 | NCBI WGS metagenome assembly WPCG01 (sample SAMN12869467, study PRJNA574797) | sludge metagenome | isolation source: wastewater treatment of Control | place: China:Beijing | collected 2019-05-17
GGTGGGGCGATACGGAGGTATCCAGGTGCTGGTCCTTGAGAATCCAGGGCGCTTGCAGGCCCAGGCCGAGGGTCAGAATCTGGGGGCCGTCCATGCCATACCTCCTGTCGTCGTGGAGGTCATATCCTGGCCCAGCTCAGGGGGCGAATTCCACACCCAACGACGAAGAGCCCTAAAATGTCTCAAGATCTGATGGCAATGCTGGACCAGGCTTTCGAAGAGTCCACCAAACTTTATCAGGAGCGTGGCTTTCAGCGCCGCGTCGGTTTCGGCAAGAAGCCGGCGCTGGTGAGCGTGGATCTCGCCAACGCCTGGACCCGCCCGGGCAACCCCTTCACCTGCGACCAGGAGAAGATGGATAATGAGATCATTCCCGGCATGCAGCGGCTCCTCAAGGCGTTTCGCGCAGCGAACCTGCCGGTCATCCACGTGACGACGGCCTACGAGATCACCGATCGCAACGCGCCCTTCACCGATATGGGACTGTGGCACGACAAGATTCCCGTCGATGTCGTCGACCTGGCCGACAAGGAGCTCTGGGCCATCGATTCGCGCATTGCCCCGGTCGAGGGGGAGTATACGCTGCTGAAAAAGCGTGCCTCGTCCTTCCACGGCACCGAACTCGCCGGCATCCTGCGTGCCAACGGCGTCGACACCATCCTGGTGACCGGTGTGACGGCCTGCGCCTGTGTGCGCCAGACGATCTGTGACGGCATTGCCGACGGCTTCCGGCCTATCGCGGTCAAGGAGTGCATCGGCGATCGCGTACCGGGGGCCGTCGCCTGGAACCTGTTCGATATCGATGCCAAGTTCGGGGATGTCGAGTCCGTGGATCGTTGCATCGACTACATCGAGACCATCGGCCAGTCCCGATCTTGAGCCTGTCAGCGGCCCATCCAGCAGGAAGCGAGCCCGGCGGGCTCGCTTCCTGCATTTCTGTGGTAGTGGCCCCGGGGGCTCGAAAGGGTATGCTGGCAAGCAGGAATCGGACCCTCGGACGCTAATGCGATGTCGTCAGCCGTAACCCTCAATCGCTCCTCGCAAGGCGAGCCCCTCTCCGTGGGCTTCGTCCTGCTGCACCGTTTTACGCTGCTGCCCTTTGCCGCCTTCGTCGACTGCCTGCGCCTGGCCGCCGACGAGGGCGACCGTAGCCGCCAGCTGCGCTGCCACTGGACCTTCATGACCAGCGTCGGCCAGTAGGCCCACTCCAGCTGCGGCGCCACCATCTCCCCCTGCCAGAGCTATCGAAACCCCACTGAGTTCGACTATATCGTGGTGATCGGCGGGGTGCAGGACGGGCGGGATCGGCCCGACAGCGCCGCCCTGGCCTACCTGCGCCAGGCGGCCAGCGCCGGGGTGCCGCTGGTGGGGCTCTGCACCGGGGTCTTCGCCCTGATCCAGGCGGGGGTGATGAAGGAGCGTCGCTGCTGCGTCAGCTGGTATCACCATCGGGACATGGTGCAGCGCTTCCCCACCATCCAGCCGGTGGCCGACCGCCTCTTCGTCGACGACGGCGACCGGCTCACCTGTGCCGGTGGGGCGGCGGCGGCCGACCTGGCGGCCTATCTGGTCGAGCGCCACCTAGGCAAGGCCTGGGCGATGAAGAGCCTGAACATCATGCTGCTCGACGAGGCGCGGAAGGGGGCCCACCCCCAGCCCCAGCCGGTGGTCTTCGGCAAGATCGAGGATCGCCTGGTGCGCCGCGCCATCACCGTGCTCGAGCAGCACCTGGGGGAGGCGATCTCGATGGAGGCGCTGGCGGAGCGGGTCGGTACCTCGCGCCGCAACCTGGAGCGCCGCTTTCGCGAGACCCTGGGCGTCGGGCCCCAGAAGTTCGCCCGCGACCTTCGCCTGCGCTACGGGGTGTGGCTGCTCCACTACACCGGCAAGAGCATCACCGAGATCGGCGAGCGCTGCGGCTTCGCCGATACCGCCCACTTCTCACGCCACTTCCGCAGCGCCTTCGGCATGACGCCGTCGGAGATGCGCAAGCGTGTCGCCGAGCCGGACAGCGACCGGGTCGACCCCTTCTTCCTGCATGTCGAGAGCCTCCCGGGGCAGTGAGCGCTAGGCGCCCGGCTTGGCGGGCGAGGCCGCTTCCCCCAGCCGCTCGGCCAGCCGCCGGGCGGCGCGCCGTGCCAGGGGCTCCAGCTCGGGGGTCTCCGCCTCCAGGCTGGCGATCAGGCGCCGCTTCATCGGCCGGGCCCAGAAGGTCTCCAGGTGGCGGCAGATGCTCGCCACGGCCTCCTCCTCATCCCGGCCGCCGCCCAGGTTGGCGGCGATCTGGTTGACCATGCGTACCAGGTGTGTGTCGTGGTGCAGTGACATTCTCGATTCCTCAGCCATGGGCCCGGATCGCCGCGGGGGCGGCGGGGCGATGATAGATCAGGTGGCGGCCCGGTCGGGCGAAGCCCACCAGCAGCAGTTCGGCCGCCCGGGCCTGCTCCACCGCCAGCGCCGTGGCCGCCGAGACGGCCACCAGGGCGCCGATGCCGGCGCTGGCGCTCTTGTGCACCATCTCGTAGCTGGCGCGGCTGGAGACCAGGGCGAAGCCGTCCGGCGAGGGCCCGTCGCGGCGAGCCAAGGCGCCGATCAGCTTGTCCAGGGCGTTGTGGCGCCCCACGTCCTCGCGCACCAGCTGGATCTCTCCCCGGCCGTCGCACCAGGCGGCGCCGTGGGTCGCGCCGGTAACGGCCTGCAGGGCCTGGTGTTCGGTCAGCTGCGCCAGGGCACGCTGGATGGCACCGTCGCCCAGCGCCGGCGCCGTGACCCGGGGGATCGGGCGAATCGCCTGTTCCAGGGCCTCGGTGCCGCACAGGCCGCAGCCGGTGCGCCCGGCCAGGCTGCGGCGCCGGGCCTTGAGGGCCGCCAGCCGCTGGCTGCTGATGGTCAGCCGCACCGCCAGGCCATGGGCTTCCTCGCCAACCTCCAGGTCGTAGCACTCGTGGGGGTGCGCCAGGATCCCCTCGGAGAGGCTGAAGCCCAGGGCGAACTCCTCCAGGTCGGCGGGCGTGGCCATCATCACCGCGTGGGAGATGCCGTTGTAGACCAGGGCCACCGGGACCTCCAGGGCCAGGAGGTCCTGCTGGACGTCGGTGTACCAGCCGTTGCTGCCTCGCTGGACCTCCACCGGGTGGCGCTCCACCGGGTGGCGCGCCACGGCGGTGACGGCGCCCGTCGAGACGTTATCGCCGCCGCTCATGGCGCGGACTCCCGCTGCGCCGCCCCGGCCAGGTGGTCGCGCTGGGCCCGGTCGAAGGCCGCGAAGCGCTGCTGCCAGGCGGAGGGCTGGCTGACCTTCTCCACCTGCACCGCCGTGACCTTGTACTCCGGGCAGTTGGTGGCCCAGTCGGAGTTGTCGGTGGTGATGACGTTGGCGCCGCTGCCCGGGTGGTGGAAGGTGGTATAGACCACCCCCGGCTGCATGCGCTCGCTGAGCCGGGCGCGCAGCACCGTCTGGCCGGCACGGCTGGTGATGCCCAGCCAGTCGCCGTCGCGGATGCCGCGCAGCTCGGCGTCGGCGGGGTGCAGCTCCAGCACGTCCTCGTCGTGCCATACCTGGTTGTCGGTGCGCCGGGTCTGGGCGCCGACGTTGTACTGGGAGAGGATGCGCCCGGTGGTCAGCAGCAGCGGGAAGCGGCGGTTGGTGCGCTCCTCGGTGGCCACGTACTCGGTGATGGCGAAGCGGCCGAGGCCGATGGGGAAGTCGTCCTCGTGCAGGGTCGGCATGCCCAGCGGGTGCTCGGCGTTGCAGGGCCACTGCAGGCTGCCGCGCTCGTCGAGCTTGGCGTAGCTGACCCCGGCGAAGCTCGGCGTGAGCCGGGCGATCTCGTCCATGATCTCCGACGGATGGGTGTAGTCCATGGGGTAGCCCAGCGCCCGGGCCAGCTCCTGGGTCACTTCCCAGTCGGCCTTGCCGGCCAGCGGGGGCATCACCCGGCGCACCCGGTTGATGCGCCGCTCGGCGTTGGTGAAGGTGCCGTCCTTCTCCAGGAAGCTCGCGCCCGGCAGCAGCACATGGGCGTACTTGGCGGTCTCGTTGAGGAAGATGTCCTGGACGATCAGGCACTCCAGGGCGGAGAGCGCCGCCTCCACGTGCTGGGTGTTGGGGTCGGACTGGGCGATGTCCTCGCCCTGCACGTAGAGCGCCTTGAAGCTGCCCTCGATGGCGGCGTCGAACATGTTGGGGATGCGCAGCCCCGGCTCGTCGTCCAGGGTCACGCCCCAGGCGGCCTCGAAGCGCCCGCGGGCGACGGGGTCGGCCACGTGCTGGTAGCCCGGCAGCTCGTGGGGGAAGGAGCCCATGTCGCAGGCGCCCTGGACGTTGTTCTGGCCGCGCAGCGGGTTCACCCCCACGCCCTCGCGGCCGAGGTTGCCGGTGGCCATGGCCAGGTTGGCGATGCCCATCACCATGGTGGAGCCCTGGCTGTGTTCGGTGACCCCCAGGCCGTAGTAGATGGCGCCGTTACCGGCGCTGGCGTAGGTGCGCGCGGCCCGGCGCACCGCCTCGGCGGACACCCCGGTGATCGCCTCGCTGGCCTCGGGGGAGTGGCGTTCCTCAGAGATGAAGTCGCGCCAGGCCCGGTAGGCCGCGGTGTCGCAGCGGGCCGCGATAAAATCGTGATCCTCCAGGCCTTCGGTGACGATGACGTGCCCCAGGGCATTGATCAGCGCCACATTGGTGCCCGGGCGCAGCGGCAGGTGCTGGGCGTCCGCCAGGTGGGGCGTCTTGAGCAGGTCGATGCGCCGCGGGTCGGCGACGATCAGGCTGGCGCCCTGGCGCAGCCGCTTGCGCATCAGCGAGCCGAACACCGGGTGGGCATCGGTGGGGTTGGCGCCGATCACCAGGATGGCATCGGCCTGCATCACCGAGTCGAAGGCCTGGGTGCCGGCGGACTCGCCCAGGGTGGTCTTGAGGCCGTAGCCGGTGGGGGAGTGGCAGACCCGGGCGCAGGTATCGGTGTTATTGTTGCCGAAGGCGGCGCGCACCAGCTTCTGCACCAGGTAGGTCTCCTCGTTGGTGCAGCGCGAGGAGGTGATGCCGCCGATGCTCTCGCGACCATGCTCGGCCTGGATCGCCTGGAGGCGAGCCGCGGCGAAGGCGATCGCCTCCTCCCAGCTCGCCTCGCGCCAGGGCTGGTCGATGGAGTCGCGGATCCTCGGCGCGGTGAGTCGGTCCGGGTGGGTGGCGTAGCCGAAGGCAAAGCGCCCCTTGACGCAGGAGTGGCCGTGGTTGGCGTCGCCGCCCTTGTAGGGCACCATGCGCACCAGCTGGTCGCCCTTCATCTGGGCCTCGAAGGAGCAGCCCACCCCGCAGTAGGCGCAGGTGGTGATCACGCTGTGCTCCGGCTGGCCGGCGTCGATGACGCTCTTCTCCATCAGGGTGGCGGTGGGGCAGGCCTGGACGCAGGCTCCGCAGGAGACGCAGTCGGAGTCCATGAAGGCCTCGCCCTGGCCCGCCGTAACCTTGGAGTCGAAGCCGCGGCCGTCGATGGTCAGGGCATAGGTGCCCTGGACCTCGTCGCAGGCGCGCACGCAGCGCGAGCAGACGATGCACTTGCTGGGGTCGAAGGTAAAGTAGGGGTTGGATTCGTCCTTGGCCGCCTGCAGGTGGTTCTCGCCCTCGAAGCCGTAGCGTACCTGGCGCAGCCCCACGGCGCCGGCCATGTCCTGCAGCTCGCAGTCGCCGTTGGCCGGGCAGGTGAGGCAGTCCAGGGGGTGGTCGGAGATGTAGAGCTCCATGACGTTGCGGCGCAGCCGGGCCAGACGCTCGTTCTGGGTGGTGACCTGCATGCCCTCGGCCACCGGGGTGGTGCAGGCGGCGGGGGTGCCGCGCCGACCCTCCACCTGGACGGCGCACAGCCGGCAGGAGCCGAAGGCCTCCAGGCTGTCGGTGGCGCACAGCTTGGGGATATTGATATCGGCCAGGGCCGCGGCGCGCAGCACCGAGGTGCCCGCCGGCACGCGGATCGCCACGCCGTCGATGGTCAGGCTGACCGGGGCGGCACCCGCCGCGGGAGATGGCGTGCCGAGGTCTTTGGAATAAGTCCGGGCATGCTGTCGGGGGTCGAAATGCTCGATCATGGTCAGGCTCCCTCCACCGGTCGCCGGAAGTCATCGGGGAAATGGGTCAGGGCGCTGCGCACCGGGAAGGGGGTCATGCCGCCCATGGCGCACAATGAGCCGTCCTCCAGGGTGTCGCAGAGGTCCCGGAGCAGGTCGAGGTTGGCCTCGCGGTCGCGACCGGCGCGAATGCGATCGATCACCTCCACGCCGCGGGTCGAGCCGATGCGGCAGGGGGTGCACTTGCCGCAGGACTCCACCTTGCAGAACTCCATGGAGAAGCGGGCCTGCTCCGCCATGTCGACGCTGTCATCGAACATCACCACCCCGCCGTGGCCGACCCCTGCGCCCACTTCGGCGAAGGCCTCGTAGTCCAGCGGCAGGTCCCACTGGCTTTCGGGCAGATAGGCGCACAGGGGGCCGCCCACCTGGACGGCGCGCAGCGGCCGCCCGCTGGCGGTGCCTCCGCCGAAGCCCTCCATCAGCTCGCGCAGGCTGGCGCCGAAGGCCAGCTCCACCAGGCCGCCGCGCCGGACGTTGCCGGCCAGCTGCAGCGCCAGGGTGCCCCGGGAGCGGCCCATGCCGACCTCGGCGTAGGCCGCGGCCCCCTCGGCGAGGATAAAGGGCACGGCGGCCAGGGAGAGGACGTTGTTGACCACGGTGGGGCGACCGAAGAGGCCCTCGATGGCCGGCAGCGGGGGCTTGGCACGCACCAGGCCGCGCTTGCCCTCCAGGCTCTCCAGCAGCGATGTCTCCTCGCCGCAGATATAGGCGCCGGCGCCCAGGCGCACTTCCAGGTGGAAGGCGCGGCTGCTGCCGCGGATGTCCTCGCCCAGGTAGCCGGCGGCCTCGGCGCTGGCGATGGCCGCGTCGAGGATCTCCCGGGCCAGCGGATACTCGGAGCGCAGGTAGATATAGCCCTGGGTGGCGCCCACGGCGAGGCCGGCGATGGTCATGCCCTCGATCAGCAGGTAGGGGTCGCACTCCATCACCAGGCGATCGGCGAAGGTGCCGGAGTCGCCCTCGTCGGCGTTGCAGACGATGTACTTCTGGTCCGCCGCGGTGTCGAGCACCGTCTGCCACTTGATGCCGGTGGGGAAGGCGGCGCCGCCGCGGCCGCGCAGCCCCGAGGCCTTGACCTCCTCGACGATATCCTGGGGGGGGCGGGCCAGGGCGAGCTCCAGGCCGCGGAAGCCGTCGTGGGCCAGGTAGTCGGCGATGGAGAGCGGGTCGGTGAGGCCGATGCGGGCGAAGGTGAAACGCTGCTGGCGGGCGAACCAGGGCAGCGCCTCGGTGGGGCCCAGGGCCAGGGGATGGGCGGTATCGCCCGCGAGAAGAGCCCCATCGAGCAGGCCGGCGTCGAGCAGGCCGGGGATATCCTCGGCGGTGACCGGCCCGAAGGCCAGGCGACCGTTGGCGGTCTCCACCTCCACCAGGGGCTCCAGCCAGGCGGCGCCGCGGGAGCCGTTGCGCACCAGGGTGAGGGCCAGGCCGCGGGCGCGGGCCTCCCGCTCCAGGCGGGCGGCCACCGCGTCGGCGCCCAGGGAGAGGGCGGTGGTATCGCGGGGGACGAAGACGCGCACGCTCATGCGATCACCTCCAGGGGGCGGGTCTGCAGTTCGTCGACCAGGGCATCGAAGCGCTCGGGGGTGACCCGGCCCAGCACCCGATCGTCCACCCGCACGGCGGGGCCGCAGGCGCAGTTGCCCAGGCAGTAGACCGCCTCCAGGGTGATCTCCCGGTCGGCGGTGGTGGCGTGGTAGTCGATGCCCAGGCGCGCCCGGGCGTGGGCCTCCAGGGCCCGGCCGCCCACCGCCTGGCAGGCCTCGGCGCGGCACAGCTGCACCACATGCCGCCCGGGGGGCGTGGTGCGGAAGTGATGGTAGAAGCCGATCACCCCGTGCACCTCGGCGCGGGTCTGGTTCAGGGCCTCGGCGATGATCGGCACCGTCGCCTCGGGAATGCAGCCGAAGCGATCCTGAATGGCGTGGAGGATGGGCAGCAGGGCCCCCGGCTTGTGCTTGAGGGCGTCGATCTCCGCCTGGATCGACTGCGGCGTCCACTCTCGAGACTCGCTCATCGCGCTCCCCCCGATGCTGGTGGTGTCGGTTTATATATGCACGCTACTTCATATCCAAGAAATAGCGTGCGTCACGGTGAGGGCAACGCTAGCATTGGCGCCGTCAACGCAAAATATGAAAGTTTGTTCCTATGAAGCGGATCACGATCACCCCCGCCTGGTACTTCAGCGACGAGGCGGGCAACCAGCTCGACCCGACCCTGTTCCGGCTGCTCGAGGCGGTGCATCGCCACGGCAAGCTGACCCGGGCCGCCGAGGCGGTGGGCATCTCCTACCGGCACGCCTGGAACCTGCTTCGCAAGTGGGGGGAGTTCTTCGGCATCCCCCTGGTGGATCTGGCCCGGGGGCGGGGGGCGCGACTCTCGCCGCTGGGCGAGAAGCTGCTGTGGGCCGAGCAGCGGGTGATCGCCCGCCTGGGCCCGCAGCTGGAGAGCCTGGGCTCGGAGCTCAACCTGGCCATCCAGCAGCAGCTGGAGGGGGTGCAGCCGGTGCTGCGTCTGCATGCCAGTCACGGCTTCGCCGTGGAGCTGCTGCCGCAGCATCTGCGCGAGCCGCGCCTCGACCTGCAGTACTGCAGCCCCCGGGAGGCGCTGGCGGCGCTCAACCGCGGGGCCTGCGACCTGGCCGGCTTCCACCTGCCCCGGGGCGCGGTGGGCGAGGCGGTGAGCCGGGGGTACCGCGATCTGCTCAAGCCGCGTCGCCACCGGGTGATCGGCTTCATCGCCCGCCGCCAGGGGCTGATGGTGGCGCCGGACAACCCCAAGGGCATCGACGGGTTAGGGTCGCTGGCGGACGAGGCGGTGCGCTTTATCAATCGCCAGGCGGCCTCCGGGACCCGGGCGCTGCTCGATGGCCTGCTGGCCGAGGCGGGGCTGTCGCCCTCGGGGATTCGTGGCTACGAGGTGGAGGAGTACACCCACTCGGCGGTGGCGGCCTATGTGGCCGCCGGCATGGCCGATGCGGGCTTCGGGGTGGAAGCGGCGGCGCGGCGCTTCGGCCTCGACTTCCTGCCCCTGGCCACCGAGGAGTACCTGCTGGTCTGCCATCGGCGCAGCCTGCAGGAGCCGCGCTTCGCCGCCCTGCTGGAGCTGCTCGGGAGCGAGGCCTTCCAGGCCGCGGTGAGGGCGCTACCGGGCTATGCCCCCAGCCAGTGCGGTCGGGTGATGGCGCTGGAGGAGGGGCTCCATCAGGGGTGATCTCGGCGGATTCTCGAGGCCGGCCTGAACGCTGGAGGCAAGTATTAAGCCCAGCACCTGCGGTATCCAGAAACGGAGTTATTTACCCTTATTCACCATCGTCATAATGAATGATCGACAGCAGCTGCAACGGTACCTCATGCAGCTTTTCCGGGCCATGGGGCACCGCGGCGTCGAAGGCCAGGCTGTCGCCGGGGCCCATCTCGTAGAACTTCTCACCGTGGCGATAGGTCAGGCGCCCCTTCAGCAGGTAGATGAACTCATGGCCGGCGTGACTGAAGTTGGGGAAAACTTCGCTGGCGTCATCCATGGTGATCAGAAAAGGCTCGTAGCGCTTCTTGGGGCCTTGGCGATAGCTGAGCAGCTGATAGGTGTGTCCCACCTCGGTGCCGGTGCGGACCACCTCCATGCCTTCGCCTGCCTTGACGAGCTGGGCGCCACGCCCGACCTGGTCGTAGTCGCTGAACAGCTTGGAGATTGGCAAGTCGATGGCGTTGCAGAGTCGGCTCAGGGTGTCGAGGCTGGTCGACACCTGGGCGTTCTCGACCTTGCTGATCATGCCCTGGCTGAGTCCAGCGATCCGCGCCACGTCCGAGATCTTGTAGCCCTGGGAGAGACGCTTTTGCTTCAAGGCCCGGGCGATATGTTGCTCCAGACGCAGGCGGGTTTCGTTCTTGTCGGTGGTGATGGCGTCAGTCATGGTCGCTAGGCCTCGTCGATACAGATCATCTCCGCCGTCAAGCGTTATTCGCTTGCCTCGCCGATAGGGACAGGGTAGGGAGGGGCCGAAGATGTCGTTGACGACAACGATACCAAATATTTCTTCCTGGTGGCGTCGCCACTCGTGTTCTGTCTGGTAACCCAGGCCGGCTACCCATCCAGAGTATAGATGTCAACCGCCCGGCGGAGGCGATATCGCCGAGCGGGTAACAGGAGGCCAGGGCGTCAAAGACGCTCAACTGCGCACTCGAAGGCGTTCAGGGTCGTGGAAGGGCAGCGTCGTCACCTCCGCCGCCAATCGCTTGCGATGTCCGTCGAGACGTCCTATCTCCAGCTGCGTGCCGGGCTCGGCCACCTCGGGGGCCAGTCGGCACAGCGCGATGGGTCCGCCAAGGAGGGGCGAGTGGCTGCTACTGGTCACCATGCCGACCGGGAAGCGTCCCTGGAAGATCGGATCGCCGTGGCTGGCGGCTTCCGGACCCGCCAAGCGCAGCCCCATCAGCTTGTGCCGGCTCTCGGGCGCCTGTCGCGCCAATGCCGCCCGACCAATGAACTCCTCCGTCTTGCTCTTGAGGGGCACGGTGAAGCCGATACCGGCCTCGAAGGGGTTGGTCTGGGGACAGAATTCGTGGTCGGCGAAGACCAGTCCCGCCTCTATGCGCAACATGTCGAGGGCCGCGAATCCCAGGGGCGCCAGTCCATAGGGTTGCCCCGCTTCCCAAAGGGCATCCCAGACCGTCTCTGCATGGTCAGGGTGGCACCACACCTCGAAGCCGAGTTCGCCGGTGTAGCCGGTGCGTGACACCATCAAGGGCACTCCCTCCGGTCCCTGTAGACGGCCCACCATGAAGTGGAACCACTTGAGCGACGCCACGGCCGGCTGCGTCTCCGGGTGCCACACCAGGGGATCGAGCATCGCGCGGCTGTGCGGCCCCTGGATGGCCAGGTTGTGAAGCTGCGCCGTGGACTCGCGAACGCTGACCTGGTCGCCGCGTCGCGCCGCCAGTTCTCGCAGCCAGGTGCCGCTGTACGGGTCGCCGCAGATCCAGCGGAAGGCATGCTCGCCCAGTCGGAAGAGGGTGCCGTCATCGAGCATGCCGCCGGTCTCATGGCAGGCCGCCGAATAGGCGATCTCACCCACGGCCAGGCGGCGAATATTGCGCGTCAGGGCATACTGCAGCAGCGACTCGGCATCCGGACCTACCACCTCGAACTTGCGCAGCGCTGAGAGGTCCATCAGGGCCACCCGTTCCCGGCAGGCCAGGTACTCGGCCCGGCTTCCCCAGCCCTCGAACTCGTCTGGGACCCAATAGCCGCGGTACTCGATGAAGCGCTGGGTCAGGGCCGCGGTGCGGTGATGAAAAGCAGTATGTTGAGTCATGCGCGGTGGCTCCTCTGGGGCGATCCGGTGGGCGATGGCGCGCGGGAAGTGCTCATCGGCGCTATAGATCCGCACGTGTATATCGGAGGGATGCCAGCCATTGGCTGGGTCGATGTCGTCCGGACAAGCGGAGGAGGCACAGATCAGATCACGGCAGGCACGAAGTAACACGTAGTCACCGGGGCGCGACCAGGGCTCATCCAGGGTCACGGCCCCGCAGGGCTTCACCTGCGTATTGAAGAAGAAGTTGATCGCCGGCCACCCCGTCCGGGGGCGGATGCCCCAGGGAGCAAGTTCGCGGTTGAAGTTCTCGGTGCAGCTGACATGGCCGAAATAGCCACTGTCTTCATAATACTTGGGGGTGCAGGACAGCAGGAAGCTGTCGTGGCGGCCCACCGTGTCCTGCACCACTTCCAGCATCGGCTGCTGGTGGGTATCGGCCAGCCTCGAGTGCAGCCCCGGTTGCGGCAAGGCAGCACCGGCGAGGGTGCGCGTCGCCGCGGCATCCAGGGGCAGCTCCTCGCCGTGTGCCAGCGCCGCCTGATCGAAGGCGAGAAAATCTGAACATTGCTTGCCGGCCACGTCGAGGATCTGGATCCACTCACCGGCGCGGACCTTATAGGCCCGGGCACTGCTATGGGGAATGCGAATCTCACGTACCGGCGGTGCCAGTGGCGCCGGCAGCGCCGCGGCCGCGCCGGGGGCAGGCCAGTGGATGACGTCCAGTTCGGTGGCGGGGGACTGCTGATCCACCGCCATTGCCTTGCCAGGCGCGAGCAGGATCAGCGTCAGTGGCTCGGCATCTGGCGGCAAGACCAGGGTCAGGGGCAGGTCGTCTCCTGATAGGTGGCAGCCCTGCTCCGGCTGCACATTCTCGAGTTGCCATCTCTGCCACTGCGTTCGCAGCCAATCGGCCGCCTGTCCCTCCTGCTGCAGCTGTGCTCGGGCCAGGGTGGCCGCTTGACGACCCTGCAGTGCCAGGACGTCCAGAGCGATGCGTCCGGCCGCATCCAGAGCCAGCAGCTCGCAGCACTGCTGACCATCCGGGGCAGACAGCCGTAGCCGCTCACCCGGCAGGAAGCCCAGACGCAGTCCCTGCTGGCCGGTGATGCGATACCGACGCCCTTCCTCAATCGTGGGCTTTGTGTCAGCGACCTCTTGATCCTCTTGCCCCATGGCTTGATCTCCTGCGCAGGGGTGCCGTCATGGCAACCCGATGGCGCTATTCGAGTGCATCGGAACCGTCTTTCTCCCCCGGGTGGTGCACGCCGGTATCGTTGGAGTGGAACGGCAATAGTTTCCTTCGAGTAAAAAATCTTTATGCACAGGGGGTGGCGACACAATGCGTCAAAGGGGGTAGTCATAAAGAGGGAGCCGCAGTGATGGCATGAATCATGCTTACTTTTCCCGAAGGAACCCTGATCCGCAGGATTCTGGATCTGACAGGAGAGGGATGTGGCCATTAGCCTCAGCAGCTGGCTCGGGCGCCTGACCTCCCAGCCCGCGAAGCTTCAGCGTGCTCCAACGCCGTTGTTGGAGGAGCGCTTCCTTCACGCGCTGGCACTACGCACGGCAGCCTGCAGCGATGTCGAGCGCGACTTGCCACTGGCGCTCGGCACCCTGCAGAACCATCTCAGCCAGCGGTACACCGTGCCGGTTCGCCTCTGCCTGGCGCTGGGGCTTCCCCAGGCGCCGAAGCTGACCCTGGTGGCCCCTCCTGATCTGGCGATACCCGCTGCGCTGAATGCGGCGGTCGACTACCAACTGAGGCCAGGGGACCAGCAGCAGCGGGCCTGCATCTCGCTCCACTGCTTCGGAGGGCGCTGGCCAATCCCGGCCCTTCGGCTCGGCGAGCCGGCGGAGTCACCCGATGGTTGGTTGCTGCTGCTGACCCCCCTGCCGGGCCTCGATGGCGACTCACTGGCCCATCGCCTTGCCCCCCTGTGTCAGGCTCTGAAAGAGGGTCTGAGTCTCTGCCTCGCCCAGCAGCAGCGGTTGCACGAGGCCATCGAGCAAGAGCGTCGTGAGTTCGCCGCCGAGTTACACGACAGCCTTTCCCAGGAACTCGGCTATCTGCGCCTGCTCACCGCCCGTCTGGAGCAGGCCAGTCCGCCAGCGGAAGACCCGCTGGCGGAACGCATCGCGGCGGTCCACGGCCAGACTCAGCGTGTCTATCGCCAAACGCGCGAGTTGATCAACAGTGCCCGAATAACCCTGGCCGATGGTGATCTGCCGACGGCGCTGGCACGCACGGTCGCCGAGTTCGAGCAACGCTCCGGGCTGGTCTACGAGCTGGATGACCGTACAGCCTCGCGGCACCTGCCCAAGGCGACGGCTCTTCAGGTGCTGCTGATCATCCGTGAGGCGCTGTGCAACAGCGTGCGTCATGCCCATGCCAGCCATGTGCGTATCCAGCTGCTGCCCCATGCCGATGGCGGATTGCGCGTGCGCGTGGACGACAATGGCCAGGGGTTGTCACTGTCTCGCGCCGGGCAGGCGAGCTTCGGCCTGAGCATAATGCGGGAGCGTGCCCGCAAGATCGGCGCCTGCCTGCACCTTGGGGAGAGGCCCGGGGGCGGTACCCGGGTGGAACTACGACTCGACGACGAGACAGGCCCATGACAATAACCCCTGTGGTGCTGGTTGATGACCACCCGCTGTTTCGACGCGGAGTGGCGGAGCTTCTCAACGACAGTGGTCGCTTCAAGGTCCTGGCGGATTTTGACTCCGCCGAGGCGCTGCTGCCCCGTCTCGACAACCTGAGTCCGGCCCTGATCATGCTGGACCTGCAGATGCCGGGCACCGACGGCCTCACCCTGCTCAAGCGCATCAAGGCCGAACACGAGGATATCCATGTGGTGATGCTGACCGCCTCCGACGACAGCGATGACCTCCTGCAGGCGATCCAGTTCGGCGCCGATGGCTACCTGCTGAAGGATACCGACCCCGATGTCATTCTCGAGCGTCTCGAGGCCTTGCTCGACGGCAAGATCGCCCTCAACGATGAGGTTGTCATGATGTTGGCCCAGCGGCTGCGCTTGGAGCGTCCAGCCCCGGCGGCCGAGGTCGCCCCCGACTGGCTGGACGAGCTGACCGACAGGGAGCACCAGACCCTGGCCTGGATCGGTCGCGGCCTGAGCAACAAGCGGATCGCCCGTGAACTGGGTATCAGTGACAGCACGGTCAAGGTCTATGTCAAGAATCTGCTGCGCAAACTCAACCTGCGCTCGCGCCTGGAACTCGCCGCCTGGGTGCACGCTCATCCCCTGCCGGACAGCGAGGATCGCGCATGATCGCACCGCGCCGATTGCTGGCGCCCTTTTCACGACGTGTGGAGCCGGCCCTGCCGTCCGCCGCTCGCCTGCTGGACAGTCTTGATGAAGCGGTGCTGGCCGTGGATGCCAGCGGTCGCATTCTATTTGCTAACCGCAGCTGGCACCGCCTCACGGAACACCGTTCGCCCCACCGGCTGCTCGAGCATATACACCCCGCAGACCACGATTGCTGGGCGGCGCTCTGTCGGCAGCTCGATCGGACAGGTCAAGCGGACCTATCACCACATTGGCTGCGAGTGGTGCAGACGAGCGGCGAGCTGCGCTGGTGCGAGATGCGGGGCCAGCCACTGCAAGCCGAGATGGCCTGGCCGGCCAGCCTCAGCCTCCGCGATATCACGCCCCAGGTCCGCCACGAGCAGCTCCTTTCGGCCAGCCATCGCAGTCTGACGCAGTTGGTCAATGGCCTGCCCGCGATGCTCTACCGTGCTCGCAACAACCGTCACTGGACCATGGAGTATGTCAGCGCTGGCTGCCAGGCCGTGACCGGCTACCCGGCCGAGGCCCTGCTCAACCAGGCACACCTCAGCTATGGTGCGGTCATCCATCCCGCGGATGCCGAACGAGTCTGGGAGCAGGTCCAGCAGGCACTGGGCGATGGCGTTAGTTTCGAGCTGGGCTACCGGATTCGGCACGCCGATGGCACCCTGCTTACGGTCAGCGAAAAGGGGCATGGGGTCTATGCCGAAAATGGCGATGTTCTCGGCGTCGAAGGCGTCATCCTGGCCTTGAAAAAGAGTGCCTCACCCCGGCTGAGTGAGGTGGATTAACCCTTTGGTTTTACCCTTTCTTGATAATGTCGACAACTGCCTGGATCGGCTAGGTTGGAGTCTAGTGAGCGCGAGCCTCGCGTCACGCCATGAGTGACTTGACCGCAACAATAACCTTTAGCCATTCAGGACAGACCTATGAAGAAACGCGTTGCTATTATTGGCGCCGGGCCGAGTGGGCTGGCTCAGTTGAGAGCCTTCCAGTCGGCCCGTGACAAGGGAGTCGATATCCCTGATCTGGTGTGCTACGAGAAGCAAAGCGACTGGGGAGGGTTATGGAACTATACCTGGCGTACCGGGCTCGATGAGAATGGAGAGCCGGTGCACTGCAGCATGTACCGATACCTCTGGTCCAATGGGCCCAAGGAATGCCTGGAGTTTGCCGACTATACCTTCGAGGAGCACTTCGGCAAGCCCATCGCTTCCTATCCGCCTCGCGCCGTGCTCTGGGACTACATCAAGGGGCGGGTAGAGAAGGCGGGTGTCCGTGACTATATTCGCTTCAACTGCCCGGTGCGCCATGTCAGCTACTGTGAAGATAGCGGAAAGTTCACCGTCACTGCTCATGACCATGAAAGCGATCGTGTCACCAGTGAAACCTTTGATCATGTGATCGTGGCCTCGGGACATTTTTCCACCCCTAACGTCCCGGAGTTCGCTGGCTTCGAGAATTTCGGTGGACGCATCCTGCATGCCCATGACTTTCGTGATGCTCTCGAGTTCAAAGGCAAGAATATTCTGTTGATCGGAAGCAGTTATTCCGCCGAAGACATCGGCTCGCAGTGCTACAAGTATGGCGCACGCTCGATCACCACCTGCTACCGAACGCGGCCCATGGGCTTCAAGTGGCCCGAAAACTGGGAGGAGAAGCCTCTGCTGGTCGAAGTTGGGCAGGACAGGGTCCAGTTTTCCGATGGAACCAGCAAGAAGATCGATGCCATCATCCTCTGCACGGGCTACCTGCATCATTTCCCTTTCATTGCGGAAACCTTGCGCCTGAAAACCGACAACCGACTCTGGCCGCTCGGTCTCTACAAGGGAGTGGTCTGGGAGGACAACCCCAAGCTCTTCTACCTGGGCATGCAGGATCAGTGGTACACCTTCAACATGTTCGACGCTCAGGCCTGGTATGTGCGCGATATCATCCTGGGTCGCATTGTTCTCCCTGAGCAAGAGTCCATGGAGCGCGACAGCCGTGAATGGCGCGAGCGTGAAGGGGCATTGGTGAGCGATGAAGAGATGATTCGCTTTCAGGGAGACTATGTCTCGAGCCTGATCGATGAGACCGACTATCCGAGCTTCGATATCGAAGGGGTCAACCGCACCTTCCTTGAATGGGAGAAACACAAGCACGACGGCATCATGACCTTTCGCGACAAGTCCTACCGTTCGCTGATGACTGGCACCGAGGCGCCACCCCACCACACTCCGTGGCTGGATGCGATGGACGACTCAATGGAGGCCTATCTGGACGAGACCGAAACGATAAACCTCCAGAATCAAGCTAGCTGATTTCAGTATTGGCGATGCCGGTCGGTATCGCCACCTTTTACCTGTTTTCGCGAGTTCATGACATGGCAATGCATTATTTCGAGCAGGCCGTACAAGCCAAGCTTCCTGACATGAGACATCTGGATGGCGAGGAATCTCTTGACCATCTTGCGGCCCAGCAGGCCCCTGATGAGAACTGCGTGTCGGGTTTTTTACGCATGAAAAAGTCGCAGAAACCCCTCGAATACCACTACCGATATCATGAGATGAATATCATCGCTTATGGCGAGCTCTGGATCTCAGACGAAACAGGAAGAGAAATCCACGCACGAGTGGGTGACCTTCTCTATTTCGAGAAGGGCAGCACCATTATTTTCCAGTCGCCAAGCGAGGGTATTGGCTTCTTCTGCGGCCAGGGCCTGGAGGGCTAGCACCCGCTCCCTGTGACACTTCCCCGCCACGCTGGTGACGGGGTGGGTGGGGCTCATGGTGTCAGCAGTGCCGTGATGCCCAGTGGTTGACCGCCGAACTCCTGCATGGCATCGAGCAGCGCCGGCCACAGGTAGCTGGCCGCGGCGCTATCCACCAGCAGGTGCAGGCAGGGCGTTGCTCCCAGGCGATCGCGGATGACGATGGTGTCGATTCGTGCCACCGAGGTCTGGGCGATATGCCCCTCGGGGAAGGCGGCGGCATCGAGATCGACGGCGCACAGCTTGGCCATTACCGCGGTCGCATGCTCACCGGTCAGCGCCAGCCAGGCATGGCTGTCCTGGCGCGGCAGCGCATAGCAGCCCGGAACACCCTCCAGCCAGTCATCCGCCAGCCAGTCATCCGCCGCGTCGATCGGCCCCGGGCCTGCCTCAGGCATACCGGCTAACAGGAGATACTCGGTGGGGGATAACCGCGCGACCCGGCGACCATTATCCTGTGCCTGACAGCGATTGGGTACCTCAGGCAGGTGATAGCCTCGCTCGCGCAGCGCCTCGGCGGCCGAGGAGCCGCGTATGCCGATACGTGCCAGTGCCGAGAGGTCGATCAGGCCGCACTGGGCCAGTCGGGTCGGCGCCGAGGCAGGGCCGGCGACCTGTGCCGGGGTTGCCGTGTCGCCCAGGGAGATCCACTCGCTATCGGACTGACGGGCGTGAAGGGCGTGGAGTGGGGTTCGTGCCAGGGGAAGCGGATCATTGCAGATCGTCATGTCAGAGCTCCTGTCGGGCGTTGTCGGGGTCATAGAACGGCAGCGCGACCACCTCGGCGCTGACCACCTGGCCACCGTCGATGCGGATAGTGATCGGGCTACCCGGAGCGACCTTGTCCGGTGCTGCATAGGCCAAGCCAACGATGGCGTCGAGGCTGGGTGAATATTCGCAAGAGGTGACGTTGCCGGTGATGGTCTCACCCTCTAGCACCAAGTGACCTTCCCGCGGCTTGGCACTGGCCGACGGCAGCCGGAACCCCACCAGGCGGCGCAAGGGCGGCTGGGCGGCGAGGAGGTCGACGGCGCGGCGGCCGACGAAGAACGGCTTCTTGCGGTTGACCGCCCAGCCCAGGCCGATCTCCTCAGGGTGGCTCATGCCATCGGTGTCCTGACCGATGATCACGTGGCCCTTCTCCAGACGCAGCAGGCGCTGGGCCTCGACGCCGAACGGCCGCAGTCCGAAGGCGGTGCCGGCTTCCATCAACCGATCCCAGAGGGCCTCGCCGTAGCGTGACGGCACGTGAATCTCGTAGCCCAGTTCGCCGACGAAGCCGACCCGCAACAGCCGCGCCGGGATGCCGGCCACGCGACCGGTGCGCAGTTCCAGGTAGGGGAAGGCCGAGGCGGAAAGGTCGATGTCCTCGCACACTTTCTCGAGGACCTGTCGCGCCCTGGGGCCGGCAACGTTGACCGCAGCGAAGGCCGAGGTGACGTTGGCGATGTCCACGTCCAGACGCCACTGGGCATTCCACTGCAGCATGCTGCGGTGCACGTTGGCCACGCCGCTGGTGGTGGCGGTCACGTAGAAGTGGTGTTCACCCAGCCGGCACGATACCCCATCGTCGATGACCACTCCCTGCTCGTTGGTCATGGCTGCATAGCGGGTGCGCCCTACCGGCTGCTTGAGGAAGCCGAAGGTGTAGATGCGGTTGATGAATTCGGCAGCATCGGGGCCGCGGATTTCCAGCCCGCCGAGGGTCGAGACATCGATGATGCCGACCTTCTCCCGCACATGGCGCGCCTCCTCCTGCATGCAGCATTCGCGTTCGAGTTTTCCATCCTCGGCAGGATAGTAGGCGGGTCGCCGCCAGTTGCCGGCCGGCATCATCTGCGCGCCGAGTTCGACATGTCGGCGATGCATGGGCGTATGGCGGAAGGGGTCGAAGCCGCGGCCGGCCAGGTGAGCCAGCGTCTCGGCGACGAAGGGGGGCCGTGCGGTGGTCACCCCGGTTTCGCTGACACTACGCCCGGTGGCCTGGGCGACCAGCCGTGCGGTGGGTAGCGCCGAGTGGCGACCCTGGGAAGGGCCCATGCCCACGGTGGAGAAGCGCTTGACGAGCTGTATATCGCGATAGCCATGCTGGGTAGCGTTGACGATATCTCGGACCTGCAGGTCCTCGTCGAAATCGACGAATTCCTTGCCTCGGGGATGAGCGAAGAGGGGCCAGGGGTGATTGACGCGCCTTGGCTCTGCTGACGAGGGCTCGACCGCGGGTGCCTCGCGACCCAAGGCGCGTAGTGCCTCGGCGCCGGCGCGAGTGGCGTCTTCGCGCAGCCGGTCGAGGTCATGATGGCCGTTGACCGAGCCGGCGATGTGCAGCCCCCTGGGGAGGTTGCTGATCGTGAACTCGGCGGCGCCATCATCGTAGCGCAACTGGCCGCCGGCCTGGCACAGCAGCTGATAGGCAGGCATGTAGCCGGCGGTCATGCATAGCAGGTCGCAGTCGAGGGTCGTTCCCTGGTCGGCGACCTCGCCCTGGCCGGTGATCGAGCGCAGCTCGACGCCGGTCACCCGATGCAGGGACTTGTCGTGGCAGGCCTCGTAGACGGTGTGCCCCGGATGAACCGGAATGGCGGCGGCCTCCAGCGCCCGGTGCAGCTCGAGATCATCGGCCTGGGAGCGCAGATCCACCAGCGCGGCGACCTCGATGCCCTGGGCGTGAAGGTCCAGTGCCGCCAGGTAGCCGTCGTCGTTGCCGGTCAATATCACCGCGCGGCGGCCCGGCTTGACGGCATAGTGGCGGATCAGCCGCTGGGCGGCGCTGACCAGCATGACGCCGGGCAGGTCATTGTTGCGGAAGATCACTGGCTGGTCGAAGCTGCCCGAGGCGACGATGCACTCCTTGGCACGCACCTTGAACATCCGCCGGCCCTGGATCACCGGCAGATAGTTGTCGGCGAACCAGCCATTGCAGGTAGCTTCGCACAGCACTCGGATATTGGGGTGGCGCTCCACGGCGGTGACCAGCTCGTCGCGCAGGGTGTCACCACGTTTGCCTTCGATATCGAAGCGGGCATAGGTCAGGGCGCCACCCAGGCGTGGCTGCTCATCGACCAGCAGGACCCGGGCACCGCCCTCGGCGGCGGTGAGGGCGGCCTTTAGCCCAGCCGGGCCACCGCCCACCACCATTACCTCGGTGAAGAGGTAGGCCTTGTCGTGGTAGCTGCCCTGGGTAGCAAGATCGAGATGCCCCAAGCCGGCTTTGCGCCGAATCAGCGGCTCCCAGAATTTCCACGCGCCTCTGGGCTTGTAGAAGGAGCGGTAGTAAAAGCCCACCGGCATAAAGCGGGCGAACTTGCCAAGCTTCATATCGCGATCATGGTCCAGGCTGCCGTTATAGTTTTGGCCCGTGATCGCCATGCCGGCCTCGAGGCGCCGGGTATCGGCCAGCACATTGGGCTCGTCGGGCAGCTGTACCAGGGTGTTGGCATCCTGACCGGCCAGGGTCAGGGCGCCGCGTGGGCGGTGGTACTTGAACGAGCGCGACAGCACCAGGCGCCCGTGGGCGGCCAGGGCGCTGGCGATGGTGTCGCCGGCGAAGCCATGATAGGTCCGCCCCTCGAAGGTGAAGTGCAGCCGCCGGGTGCGATCGATCCGGTTACCCAGCGGGGCGGGCAGGCGCGATGTCACGGCGGCGGCGGCATCATCCAGGGGTTCGTAACGGGTCATGAGGGGGACTCCTCGCGGGAAAACTCGATGCGCTGACGAAACAGCTCGCTGGGATCGAAGGTTCGGCGCACCTCATCCGTCAGCAGGTGGCGCTCGGCCAGGAACCAGTAGCCGCTGGCCGTGTGAAACCACCATTCAGTGATCACCCCTGGCAGGTTGTCATGATAGAAGACGTGCTCCGCCCACTCGCGGTCGCTGCAGCTGGCGGGGTCGGGCATCGCCCTGAGCTCTCCGCCATAGGCGAATTCACTGATGTTGCGTGGCCCGTTGAGCGGGCAGTTCAGGATCTTCATGGTGTCGTGCCCCCGATCTGGCTGTGACTGGTCTCAGTGGCTGGCCGCCGTGGCGCCCATCTCGTTGACTTGCTGAAAGTTGGCGAAGCGCTCCAGGTGGAATGGGCGTATCAGCTCGGGCACCTTGCCGCCACTGGCGACCAGCTGTGCCAGGGTCTGGCCGCAGATGGGCGTGGCCTTGAAGCCCCAGGTGCCCCAGCCTGCGTCCAGGTAGTAGTTCTCGATGGGGCTCTCGCCCATGATCGGGCTGTAGTCCGGCGTCATGTCGGTGATTCCGCCCCACTGGCGCATCAGCTTGGCCTTGGCCAAGAAGGGGAACAACTCGATGCCGCTGGTGATCAGGCTCTCCTTCAGCTCCAGGGTCGAGCGTGTGTTGTATAGCGGGTAGGGGTCCGAGCCGCCGCCGAACACCACCTCGCCACGACTGGTCTGCTGGACGTAGCAGTGCATGGCCGAGGAGCTGACCAGCGGATCGAGAAACGGCTTGACCGGCTGGGTGACCATGGCCTGCAGCGGGTAGGAGACGATCGGCAAGCGGAAGCCCGCCTTGGCGGCGAGCACGGAGCTGTGGCCGGCCACCGCCTGCACGGCACAGCCGCAGTGCACCGTGCCGCGATTGGTCTTGACGCCTGTGATGCGCCCCCCCTCGATGATCAGGTCCTCGACCTCGGTGAGCTGATGGATCTCGACGCCGCGCTTGGCAGCCTCCTTGGCGTAGCCCCAGGCCACGGCGTCGTGGCGTGCGGTGGCACCGTCGCGGTGCCAGAGCCCGGCCAGCACCGGCAGATGGCCCGGATCGAGATTGAGCGTGGGCACCAACTCGGCAATCTGCTGACGATCGATCATCTCGGTGCGGCCGCCGAAGTGCTTGTTGACCTCGGCGCGCTGGCGGAAGGCACGCACCGTGGCATCGGTATGCGCCAGTGTCAGCTGGCCGCGCTCCGAGTACATGATGTTGAAGTCAAACTCGTTCGAGAGCTCCTTGAAGAGCTTCAGCGACGCGGAATAGAAGCGCACGCCCTCGGGCGTCAGGTAGTTGGAGCGGATCACCGCGGTGTTGCGCGCGGTATTGCCGCCGCCAAGATAGGCTTTTTCCAACACCGCGACCTTGGTAATGCCGTGGTACTTGGCCAGGTAGTAGGCGATGGCCAGGCCATGGCCGCCCCCGCCGATGATCACCACGTCGTAGGCGTGCTTCAGGTCCGTGGGCGGGGGTAGATCCACCTCCGCCGGATAGTCGGACGACAGGCCGTATTTCAGTAGGGCGAAAGGCATGAAACCCCCTATGGTATTGTCGCTCAGGCCGGAGTTGCGGAAGTGGCATGCTGTCGCTGCAACCGGGTGGCGGTGACGGTGTTCTGCATCAGGTAGGCGATGGTCATCGGGCCGACACCGCCGGGCACCGGGGTGATGGCGGAGGCCACCTGACTGGCACTGACGAAGTCGACATCGCCGACCAGGCACGTGCGGCGTTCTCCATCGATATCGCGCTCGATGCGGTTGATGCCCACGTCGATGACCATGGCGCCGGGCTTGAGCCAGTCGGCATCGACCATCTCGGGGCGTCCTACGGCAGCCACCACGATATCGGCCTGGCGGCACAGGTTGGCGGCGTCGAGACTCTTCGAATGCAGCAGAGATACCGTGCAGTCTGCGTCCAGCAACAACGCTGCCATGGGCTTGCCGACAATATTGGAGCGGCCGATCACCACCGCGTGCTTGCCGGCCAGCTCGCCGCAACTCTCCTGCAGCAGGCGCAGGCAGCCGGTCGGCGTGCAAGGCGCCAGGACGGGCAAGCCCTGCCACAGGCCTCCGGCATTCTGGCGATGGAAGCCATCGACGTCCTTTGCGGGCAGGATCGCCTGAATCACGGCCTGTTCATCGATATGGTCCGGCAGCGGCAGCTGTACCAGAATGCCGTTGACCTCGGGATCGCGGTTGAGCTGCGCGATCAGTTCGAGAAGCTCCGACTGGGGCAGGGTCTCGTCGAAGCGGTATTCCAGTGATCGGATGCCGACGGACTTCGCCTTGCGGAGCTTGTTGCGCACATAGACCTGGCTGGCAGGATCTTCGCCCACCAGCACGACGGCCAGCCCGGGGACGATGCCGTCCTCGACGAGGCGCGCAACGTCGGCGGTGACCTCATCGAGCACGCGTTCGGCGCAGGCCTTGCCATCGATACGGGTTGCCTGAGGCGTGTCGGTAATGGATGTGTTCATCGGAAGATCACCGTCTTGTTCTGGTCGAGGAATACGCGATGCTCGAGGTGGTACTTGACCGCTTGGGAAAGGGCAATGGTTTCGGTATTTCGGCCCACTGCAACCAGGTCCTCGGGGCGATAAGTGTGGTCGACCCGTTGGACCTCCTGTTCGATGATCGGCCCTTCGTCGAGATCCGAGGTCACGTAGTGGGCCGTGGCACCAATCAGCTTGACACCGCGTTCATGAGCTTGGTGGTAAGGCTTGGCGCCCTTGAAGCCGGGCAGGAAAGAGTGGTGGATGTTGATGGCACGACCGGTGAGCTTTTTGCAGAGGTCATCGGACAGGATCTGCATGTAACGTGCCAGCACCACCAGCTCGGTACGGGTCTCCTCGATGATCTCCATCAGCGCCGCCTCCTGGTGTGCCTTGTTGTCCGGCGACACTGGCAGGTACACGAAGCGGATGCCCTCGCGTTCTGCCATCGGGCGAAGGTCGATGTGATTGGAGACGATGGCGGTGATCTCCATGTTGAGCTCACCTTTTCGCTGGCGATACATCAGGTCGCTCAGGCAGTGGTCATACTTGCTGACCATCAGCAATACGCGCATCGGCTGGGTGTCATGGCAGAAGTCCCATTTCATGTCGAAGTCCTCGGCGACGCCGGCAAAATCTCCCTTGAGGGTCTCGATATCGCCTTTGACACCATGGTTGAAGCGGAACTTGGCGCGCAGGAAGAAGCGTTCGAGCTCCTCGTCGTCGTACTGGGCAAGCTCGCTGATGTAGCACTGGCTTTCGGTAAGAAAGGAGGTCACGGCGGCGACGATCCCTGAGGTGGCGGGGCAGGAGATCTTGATGATGTAGCTGTCGTTGGGGGTGGTCATGGCGTCGTGGTCCTGTGATGGGAAAAGGAAGGGCCGGCGGCGGTTCGGACCGCCCCGACCTGACATGGGGGTCAGCCCTTGGCGACTCGCTTGAGCTTCTTGGGATCATCGAAGGGCAGGGTGTGGGCGATGGCGCTGGCCCGCAGGCTGCCACGCACCTCCAGGGGCTGGCCCTGTTCGGCATAGGGCGTTTCGATACGGGCCATCGCCATCGACTGCCCGGTCAGTCGCGAGTAGACCCCCTGGGTGACGACCCCGACCTGTTGGTTGTTGGCCCAGAGAGCATCGCCCGGCTGGGCGACCTCGGCGCTGTCCAGCAGCACGCCGAAGATCCGGATGCGCTCCTTGCCCTTGAGGCGGAAGTGCTCGCTGGCACCGCGGAATTCGGTCTTGTCCTTGGAGACCGTGAAGTCCAGGCCCAGCTCCCAGAGGGTGTCGCCGGCCGGCTCATCAGCGAAGGGGTGGGTCTCGGAGTTGTCGGCGGGGTAGAACAGCAGGTTGCTTTCCACCCGCAGCCAGTCGAGGGTTTCGAAGCCGCAGGCCTCGATGCCGAGTGGCGCACCGAGTTCCAGTATGGTGTCCCAGATCACCGGGGCGTCCTCGGCCTTGCAGAAGATCTCGTAGCCCCGTTCACCGGTATAGCCGGTTCGGGAGATCATCACGTGGCGGCCGAAAAGCTGAGTCTGCAGGTGATGGAAGTAGGGCAGCTCGCGGATGCCTGGCACATGATCGGCGAGGAAGTCGACGGCCTTGGGACCCTGGAGCGAGAGGTCGTGCAGGTCGTCGTCGAAACTGAGGTGGACGCTGCGTCCCTGGGCGCCCCGCGCGAGCATGTCATGGCCCAGCCCCGTGCCATGCACCACCAGGTAGGCGTTCGGTGCCAGGCAGTAGACGATGCAGTCGTCGACGAACTTGCCGTCATCGTTAAGCAGTGTGGCGTAGACGGATTTTCCGGGGTAGAGCCTCGACATGTCGCGCGTCGTGGCGTAGTCCAGCAGAGCCCGGGCGTGGGGGCCAGAGCAATGAATCTTCTTGAGTCCTGATACATCCATCAGGCCGGCTCGGGTGCGGATCGCTTCATGGTGATCGGCGGTATCGGCGTCATAACGGAAGGCCGTCCCCATGCCGTTCCAGTCCTCGAGTTCGGCGCCAAGAGCGCGATGGCGGTCGGCAAGGGCGGAAATGCGCCAGCTATTGGCCATGAGATATCTCCTTGTGGTGATGGCGGCTAGGTACAGAGGACCGTGTGAGCACGAAGATGGGTCACTCTGTATTTCCTGAAAAGAAAAAAACATTCTCTTCAGTCAAGCAATAAGCTTGCCAGTTTCCTGCTTGCTGCCCCCTGGAGGAAAGGGGGTTTTATTTCAACTTGTTGAAAATAAAGGATTGATCGCTTCATCTTGGGTTTCGTGCCATGGGGTTGTCGTGTCTGGAGAGCGAAAAGGCATCGTCTCTTTGATCGTTGTTGGTGCAGCCGGGACAGGGAGTGCACCGATAGGTGGCAAGTCCGGGCTGGTGGAAGCGAGCAGCAGGCGGGCGGATGGCTGCCGCAATGATCGCAAGGATATTTTTATTTGATAATAATCAATGACTTGGGTTGTTTTTTGCAGGGCGAATCGGGTGTTGCCGGGTTTCTGGCATGCGAAATGCTTTCTCTAAAGGAAAGAAATTTTATTGTAGGGAATCATTGGGGTGGCGTAGCCCGCTTCGCCTGTGCGAGTCGCTCGGGGCCGCGGAGAAACGGGAAAAGCGCCATGACGATGCCCGCATTCGTAACGCATGAAGGAGTCCTGACATGACACCAGATGCCGCAAAGCAGTTACTCGAGGAACACGATATCCGCTATCTGCTCGCCCAGTTCGTGGATATCCATGGCGTTGCCAAGACCAAGTCGGTACCGGCCAAGTGCTTGATGGATGTAGTGGAAAAGGGCGCCGGCTTTGCTGGTTTCGCCGTCAGCGGTCTTGGTATGGAGCCACACGGGCCTGACTTCATGGCCAGAGGTGATCTGTCTACCTTGTCGATAGTCCCTTGGCAACCAGGGTATGCACGTTTAGCCTGCAATGGTTATGTCAATGACGGGCCTTATCCCTACGACAGTCGTGTCGTCCTGCTCAGGCAAATCGCACGTCTCGAGGATAAGGGCTGGACAATGAATACCGGGCTGGAGCCAGAGTTTTCATTGTTCAAACGTGGCATCAGCGGTGAGTTGTTGCCGGTAGATGAGAGCGATAATCTCACCAAGCCTTGCTATGACTATAAGGGGCTTTCACGTTCACGGGTGTTCCTGGAGAAACTTGTAGAGACGCTTCAGGCCGTAGATTTCGACGTTTATCAAATTGATCATGAAGATGCTAACGGTCAGTTTGAAATCAACTATACCTACAGTGATGCCTTGACCTCGGCCGATCGCTTCACCTTTGTGCGAATGGCCGCCGGCGAGATTGCCAATGAGCTCGGCATGGTCTGCTCCTTCATGCCAAAGCCGTTTGCGGAATGCCCCGGAAACGGGATGCACTTTCATCTGTCTATAAGCGATCGAGAAGGTAAAAATGTTTTTGGTGACGATAGTGATCCGCAAGGGCTGGGGCTATCGCGACAGGCTTACCACTTCCTGGGTGGCTTGTTACACCATGCCCCGGCTCTTTGTGCCTTTGCTGCACCGACGGTCAACTCTTACAAGCGGCTAGTTAATGGCGGCTCCAACAGTGGTGCGACTTGGGCCCCTATATTTATCGCCTATGGAGATAACAACCGATCGGCAATGGTCCGCATCCCCTACGGTCGCCTGGAGTTTCGTTTGCCTGACGCCGGCTGCAATCCATACCTTGTGCATGCCGCCTTGATTGCTGCTGGCTTGGACGGTGTCGCCCGCCAACTCGACCCAGGCAAGGCACACAATATTAATCTGTACAAGCTGAGTGCCGAGCAGTGTCGTGAACAGGGTATCGGTATTCTTCCACAATCGCTTAACGAGGCCGTTGATGCTCTTGAGGCCGATGCTATATTGCGCGAAGCGATGGGTCCGGAAATTGTCGATGAGTTCATCAAGGTAAAGCGTGCCGAGTGGGATGAGTACAGCAGGCAAGTCACTCCGTGGGAAGTGAAGCACTACGCTGAATTTTTCTGAAGCAACATTGAGCTGAGACCCGTGACCGAGTGATTACGAGGATAAATGTTTATGTGTGGAATCGTGGGGCTTTATCTCAAGAACCCAGAGTGGGAGCAACGTCTCGGTGAGCTCTTCGAGCCGATGCTTGTTGCAATGACCGATCGTGGTCCTGACAGTGCTGGCTTTGCTATCTATGGAGACGAATACCATGGTGGAATTAAGCTGACGCTGCAGAGCGATGACAGTGGCTACGACTGGGCCGTGTTGGCTGACCGACTGGGTGCGGCCTTCGACGGCGTTGATGAGTGGTTCCGCAACGCCAACGTGGCGGTCTTCAAGCTGGCCGCGCCCGAGGAAGAGCTGCGCGCCTGGCTCGCCGAACAGGCTGCCGGCGTGAGGGTGCTGAGCGCCGGCCGGAGCATCGAGATTCTCAAGGGGGTGGGTCTGCCGGCGACGATCGCCGAGCGCTTCAACCTCAAGGGCATGCAGGGCAGCCATGCCATCGGGCATACGAGGATGGCGACCGAGAGCGCCGTGACATTGCAGGGCAGCCACCCCTTCTCCACCGGGCTTGATCTCTGTCTGGTCCACAATGGCTCGCTGTCCAATCACAATCGTCTGCGTGACAAGCTCAAGCGGGAGGGCATCGGTTTCGACACCGACAATGACTCCGAAGTGGCAGCAGGCTACCTGACCTGGCGGCTGGGCAAGGGGGATTCCCTGACCCAGGCGCTCAAGGGGGCCCTCAAGGACCTTGACGGTTTCTTCACCTTCACCATCGGCACCCTTGACGGTTTCGCTGTGGTCCGTGATCCGATTGCCTGCAAGCCAGCAGTGATCGCTGAAACCGATGACTATGTGGCAATGGCATCCGAATATCGAGCCCTGGCAGGCCTTCCGGGCATACAGAGAGCGCGTGTCTGGGAGCCTGAACCGGCAACTATCTATGTCTGGGAGCGCGATGGCTCCAAGGTGGAGGCTGCATGATGATGAGAACCTTTGATCTTGCTGAGCAGAGCCTGCGCGAGCTCAATCAGTCACTGCACGATGCCCCGACTGTTGAAGGAGAGCGTGAGTGGCGTATCACCCACCCCAACGGGATGCACAATATTGCTTGCGGATTGAGTACCGATATCAATATCGATATCGATGGGCATGCGGGTTATTACTGCGCTGGCATGAATCAACTGGCCAACGTCACGGTACATGGCAATGTGGGCGTCGGTGTCGCCGAGAACATGATGTCTGGCGTTGTGCGTGTCAAGGGTGATGCCTCCCAGTCAGCAGGCGCCACGGGGCACGGTGGTCTGCTGGTCATCGAGGGTAACGCCGCCGCCCGCTGCGGTATTTCCATGAAGGGCGTGGATATCGTGGTCAAGGGGAATATCGGCTCGATGAGCGCCTTCATGGCCCAGGCAGGTTGCCTGGTGGTGTGTGGTGATGCCGGCGATGCCTTGGGGGACTCGATCTATGAGGCTCACCTCTATGTCAAGGGCAAGGTTGGAAGCCTGGGCGCCGACTGCGTCGAGAAGGAGATGCGTGCCGAGCACCGCGAAGAGCTGGCCGCCCTGCTCAAGCGTGCGGGAATCGACGACGACCCCTCCACCTTCCGTCGTTATGGTTCGTCCCGCGAACTCTACAACTTCAAAGTCGACAACGCCTCGGCCTACTGAGCAGGAGCCCGACATGACTGACCAGACCTATAACCCTGCGCTACGGGAGTCGGCTACCTTTGGCCGGGATGTGATCAGCGAGATCCAGCGTGCCGCTGAGACCGGGATCTATGACATTCGCGGCTGGGGTGCCAAGCGCAAGGTGCCGCATTTCGATGATCTGCTCTTCCTCGGCGCCAGCATGTCGCGCTATCCCCTTGAGGGCTATCGTGAGAAGTGCGGCACCGAGGTGGTTCTCGGTACCCGGTTTGCCAAGAACCCATTGGTTATCGATACCCCGGTCACTATCGCCGGCATGAGCTTTGGCGCTCTCTCCGCCCAGGCCAAGGAGGCCCTCGGGCGCGGTGCCTCCGAAGTCGGAACCTCGACAACCACCGGCGATGGCGGAATGACGGCCGAGGAGCGAGGCCAGTCGAAGAAGCTGGTCTATCAGTACCTGCCATCGCGGTACGGTATGAACCCGGATGACCTGCGCAAGGCGGACGCCATCGAGATAGTGCTGGGGCAGGGCGCCAAGCCCGGTGGCGGCGGCATGCTGCTGGGTCAGAAGATCTCGGACCGCGTGGCGCAGATGCGGACCCTGCCCAAGGGGATCGACCAGCGCAGCGCCTGTCGCCACCCTGACTGGACCGGCCCCGACGACCTGGCAATCAAGATCGCCGAACTGCGCGAGATCACCGATTGGCAGGTGCCCATCTACATCAAGGTAGGCGCCACGCGCACCTACTACGATGTCAAGCTGGCGGTGAAGGCCGGAGCCGATGTGGTGGTGCTCGATGGCATGCAGGGAGGCACCGCGGCGACCCAGGACGTCTTCATCGAGCACGTGGGCATCCCGACCATGGCCGCTGTTCCCCAGGCCGCCCAGGCACTGCAGGAGATGGGCGTACACCGTGAAGTGCAGTTGATCGTCTCGGGAGGCATCCGCAACGGCGCCGATGTCGCCAAGGCCATTGCCCTGGGGGCCGATGCAGTCGCCATCGGCACGGCGGCGCTGATCGCTCTGGGCGATAACCACCCTCGTTACGATGAGGCGTATCGCCAGCTGGGCTCCGCTGCCGGCTTCTATGACGATTTCCAGGACGGCAGGTGCCCGGCGGGCATCTCTACCCAGGATCCGGAGCTGAGTCAGCGGCTCGACCCCGTGGCGGCCGGCAAGCGTCTCGCCAACTATCTGCGGGTACTGACCCTGGAGGCCCAGACCCTGGCCAGGGCCTGTGGCAAGTCCCACCTGCACCACCTGGAGCCCGAAGACCTGGTGGCGCTAAATGTCGAGGCCGCCGCCATGGCGCGTGTGCCGCTGGCCGGCACCGACTGGATCCCGGGCCAGCGATTCTGAAGAAGCGTCGGACTCGACGGTGATCCCTCTTGCCGTGGTCCTGCGGGATCGGCAACACAAGCCCCTCCCCTATCGGGCGGGGCTTTTTTGGTGCACCAGGCGTGGTCCTCGACGCCTGACTGGTGCTGTTCCCGAGGTGGTTCCCCGGGATGACTCGGGGGTGAAAGCCCCCTTTACGCCCGGCAAGGGGAGGGACTAGCCGATGGCCAGGGTGTCACCTGCTAGGGAGCCTCTGAAGGAAGTCCGAGGCAAGACGCCGGCCTGACGAACAGGACGCGGAGGCTGTGTTTGATCCGCCGTTATCTGGAAGCCGGGATGTTCCAGGACGGCGCTGGAAGCGCCACGCCTTGCCCAACTCCTGGCTCGGTCAGTCGGGGCAGGTCTTGGTGAGCGATCCGGTAATCCCGGTAAAGCCAGTAAGGATAGGGCTGGATACGGTCGAGAGGATCCTGTGAGGGGCATGCTCTGCACAGTCGGAGCCCGTGGGTCAAATGGCGGGATTAACCAGGCTCGACATAGGAGGGATGAGGGTCATCCAGGAATGACCTTTCAGGAAAAATGCACCTGTTTTGTGGATCCGTTCATGGGAATGCACAGCTTGACAGCATGCTGGCTCCGTTGCCTGAAGGCTTGGCCATAGCAATCAACAGGTTACAAGTTGGCACAGAATATGCTTTCTTTTTAGTGAATAAAATATCGTCTCAAGAAACAATTGAGGCGCTCCAGCAGGCTTGGAGTTCTCGACTTCCCATCGACAAGGAGTGAGAAAAGCGACATGACAACTACAGCCTTAGCCGTTGATCCATCGATCAAGAGCCGCCCCCTCTACCAGCCGGAGGGCTCGCTGCCCAAGTCTGAAGACTACCTGTTCGTGATCGAGCCCTGTGCCCGGGAGCGGCTGACCTCACTACTTCGATATACCGAAGCAGCAAGGGTGACAGTGCTGGTCAGTCATGATGCTGAAGGTGACGGACGAGGAAGCCAAAGTGTCCGGGATGATCCCGGTATCGACGCCGAGGCATGGGAGCATCTCAAGACGCGCCTTATCGAGGAGCTAGGCAAGTCGACTATCGGTTGTCGTCTGGTAGTCATGGGCAGTGAGGCCTTCTTGTGGGATGTACGCGGCCTTGCTCTCGAGCAAGGCATGATCGATCAAGAGATTTCGCTCTATCCGGTTGAGGGTCGTGGCAGAAGAGTCTTCTGTGCCCATTGCCGGACCCTGACCGAGGCCGTTCTCGTGTCTCCAGTGGCCTGTAGCGGGTGCGGGACCTTTCTCGAGGTCCGCGATCACTTCTCCCGTCGACTGGGTGCCTACATGGGGGTATGCATCGATGCCGAGGAGCCTGGTGTCATTCCACCACAAGAGGAACTTGGCTGATGTCCACTTCTATTATTCCCGTCACGGTATCCGCGATCGAAACCATCAGCCCTGTCATCAAGGAGTTCACGCTCGTTGGCCGCGACCACGGCTTGCCAGGCTTCTCGCCAGGAAGCCACGTGGTAGTGAATATGCCAGGCAGTGAGCGCCAGTACCGCAATGCCTACTCCCTGCTCGGTGACCCGGCAGACGCTAGCTGCTATCGCATCGCGGTCCGGCAACAGGAATCGTCACGCGGTGGGTCACGCTTTATGCACCAGGAGGTCAAGGTCGGGGACCAGCTGACGATTTCACCTCCCTCAAACCTGTTTCTTCCAAGCTGGGAGGCCCATCACCACATCCTGATTGCCGGCGGGATCGGCATCACGCCCTTCCTCTCCTATCTGCATGAATTCGCGCGGCGTGGGGTATCCCATGAGCTGCATTACCGTTTCCGGGACAGCGGGGCAGAGGGCTATCTTCCGATGCTCGATCGGACTCTGGGGGCGAATCTGCACCTCTATAGTGAGGCTCGGCCCGACTTTTATCGTCTGCTCGAAGGTCGTCCCTTAGGGAGTCATGTCTATGTTTGTGGACCGCAGGAGATGATACAGGACGTCATCCATGCTGCTCGGGACCTGGGGTGGTCCGAGGCCCGGGTGCACCACGAGGTGTTTGCGGTGGCAGAGCCTGGAAGCCCCTTCGTCGCCAGGTTGGCCGGCGCCGGCCATGAGATCGCGGTTGAGGGAGACGTTTCGCTGCTCGAGGCGCTTGAGGCCAATGGCATCGAGATACCCAATCAGTGTCGCGGCGGGGTCTGTGGCCAGTGCAAGACGACGGTCATCGAGGGACGCGTCGAACATCGTGACACCTTTCTCGATGACCATGAGCGGCAGCGGCATGACTGCATCATGCCCTGCGTCTCGCGGAGCCTGACCGATACCCTGATCCTTGACCTCTAGGAGCTACCATGCGTCTTTCCCCTCGCGACCTTCAGGCCTTTCGAGGCAACTTCACATATCGAAATAGCGCCGAAGCAATTCGTCGCTTCCCGTTTCCATTTCCCGAGGATGATTACATGTACTCGGTCAATATCGAGCCACATGTGCTTCCGGGGCCGGCGGGAAGCGTTTATGAACATATGCTGGATATTGACGAACACTATCTGTCGGAGACCGCCGAGCGTGACATGGTACTACGGGAAGATCCCGAGCGTTGCCTGGCCATGCCTCACATGCGTCAAGCTTGCTGGGACCTGATTGAGTTCGTCATGACCCATTACGCCGAGGACTATCCTGAGCATTTCTCGTTTGAGAGAAAAGGTGATGACTGCATCTGGGTCAACCGTCCCTTGAATCTTCGTCAGGAGTTTGTTCTGGGTGACGAGAGCACCTTGCCTCTCCCACCAATGGAATATATCGGGCGACAGATGCAGGGTGATTTCGCGCTGCTTGATCAGCGAGATGGTGACCTGTTCATGGATGCCGGGGTCATTACCTCACCGGCGGACTGGTCGCTGGCCTTTGATGCTGGGATGAGTTTCAAACAGTGGCATGGGCCCGTCCCCCTGGCCCATGAAATGGGTGTCTTCGAACGGGCCTTGAAGTATCTGTGTGCCATCCAGGTGGGGAGCCCGGTAAGGCGGCTCAACTGGACCATGACCATTCACCCCCGCATGGACAGCTCGCCCGAGACTTTTACCCGGTGGGGGCATGAAAGGACCACTATCACGCCGAAAAACGCGGGGAGCGATGTCTTCCTGCGCGTGGAACTGCAGACCCTGGTGCGCATGCCGAGAAGCCATGCACTGTTTTTCGGCATACGCACCTATCTGATCAGCCTTGACGATCTCGTGACCAACGAGGCCTGGGCAAGGCGGTTGCATCGCGTGCTCAAGGGCCTGCCCGAGGCACTGGCAGACTACAAGGGACTGAGCCGTTATCGCGAAACCGTAGTCGATTGGCTGGCCAAGAATAATCGACAGCCGGAACCCCAGCACTGAAACGAAAGTCAACCAAGAGGCAACCATGATGACAGACGCAAGCTTAGAACTGGGCTATGCCCTGGATACCTTCTATTTCCTGATGTGCACGGCCCTGGTGATGTTCATGGCCTGTGGCTTCGCCATGCTCGAATCCGGATTGGTTCGCTCACGAAATACCGTCGAGATTTTGACCAAGAACGCTCTGCTGTATTCCATAGCCTGCCTGGTATTTCTGGTTATCGGCTACAACGTGATGTACCCAGCATCGCCTCTCAATAGCGTCATTCCGGGTGTCGAATTCCTGCTGGGGAGCGATAATACGATGGCCGATATATCGGCCGGTGAGGGGGCGCCATATTACTCGGGGATGGCCGACTTTATTTTCCAGGCTGTATTCGCCGCCGCGACCATGTCGATCGTCTCAGGCGCTATCGCAGAGCGCATGAAGCTGTGGCCTTTCTTGATCTTCGCGGTGGTCATGGTGGCCGTTATTTACCCTGTCAACGGCTACTGGAAATGGGGCGGTGGTTTCCTCGACCAGCTGGGTTTCCAGGACTTTGCCGGCTCGGTCGTGGTGCATATGGCCGGCGCTGCTGCTGCGCTGGCGGCGGTGATCCTGGTGGGCGCGCGAAAGGGGCGTTACGGGGCTAACGGTGAGGTCCGGGCCATTCCCGGGGCCAACCTGCCGATCGCCATGCTGGGGATGTTCATCCTGTGGATGGGCTGGTTCGGCTTCAACGGCGGCTCCATGTTGAAGGTCGCCAGCCTGGAGGATGCCAATGCCGTGGCGCGCATTTTCGTCAACACCAATACCGCCGCCGCTGCCGGCATGGTCGCGGCCGCCCTGCTGTCGCGTGCCCTTTTCGGCAAGACCGATATGACAATGGTCATCAACGGCGCCCTGGCAGGTCTGGTGTCGATCACCGCCGAACCGCTGCTGCCCAGCCCGCAGCTGGCCCTGCTGATCGGTGCCGTGGGTGGCCTGGTCGTGGTGGGGTCGGTACTGGCCCTGGACCGTCTGCGCCTCGACGATCCGGTCGGCGCTATCTCGGTGCATGGCAGCGCCGGTATCTGGGGCATCCTCGCCGTGCTGTTCTCCAATCCCGAGGCCTCACTGGGTGCCCAGGTGATCGGTACCCTCGTCATCTTCGCCTGGATGTTCGGTGCCAGCTTCGTTGCCTTGCTGATTATCCGGGCGGTGATGGGGCTGCGGGTGAGCGAGCAGGAAGAGCGGGAAGGCATGGACCTCTCCGAGTGCGGCATGCAGGCATACCCGGAATTCGTTGCGACGAGCGTTCAGGAAGCCGGCCCCTCCGACAAGGTCAAGCGCACAGCAGCTCGATCAGAGGGGGGCATCGCTGACCAAGGTGCCTAGCAGTCTGCCGGGCGAAGGGGCGGATGCCCCTTCGCCACGGTGGCTTCGCGGAGAAAGCGGTCTTGCTGGCTGGATAAGATGGCAGCGCTCGTCTCCACCTCACACTGTGCCGCTTCTGCCCCCAGGGGGTGAGGGGCGGCTTCTTCATCCTTTGGCCTTCGGCATGACGCCGTCGGAGATGCGCAAGCGTGCCGGCGATCGCGTCGACCCCTTCTTCCTGCATATCGAGGGCCGTCCGGCGCTCTGATCTTCTCATGGCGGATCAGCCGCCTTCCCCAGTGTCACGGTGAGTGCCATGTCTCCCGCGTGAGGCCCCGTGCCCGCGCAGGCAGGCTTTCGGGATTCCCGCTCGGCCCGGGCGTTCCGGAAGTCTGTCGCATCTGTTCAATTCTTGTCTTCCTGCCTCGCCTTTAATCGGAGGGTGAGCCCGATGAGCTGCGCAGCGGTTATCTGCGCATAAGGATTTCAAATTTTTAACGCGGGCGGGTCACCGATAGATTCGAGTCATAACCTGCCTGCCACGTCACTACCGATAACAACAGGAGTCCGTCATGAACCCGATTTCTTTCGCCGCCTTCGATTCCCAGGTCGCCGCCGCCATCGCCGATGAGGTGGTGCGTCAGGAGGCCCACGTCGAGCTGATCGCTTCCGAGAACTACGCCAGCCGGGCGGTGATGGAGGCTCAGGGCACCCAGCTGACCAACAAGTACGCCGAGGGCTACCCTGGCAAGCGCTACTACGGCGGCTGCGAGCACGTCGACGTGGTGGAGCAGTTGGCCATCGACCGCGCCTGCGACCTGTTCGGCGCCGACTACGCCAACGTTCAGCCGCACTCCGGCGCCCAGGCCAACGCCGCGGCCTTCATGGCCCTGGTCAAGCCGGGCGACACCGTGCTGGGCATGAGCCTGGCCCACGGCGGCCACCTGACCCACGGGGCGGCGCCGAACTTCTCCGGCAAGCACTATCATGCGGTGCAGTACGGCCTGAACCCGGAGACCGGCGAGATCGACTACGAGGAGGTCGAGCGTCTGGCGCGCAGCCACAAGCCCAAGCTGATCATCGCCGGCTTCTCCGCCTACGCCAGGGTCGTCGACTGGCGCCGCTTCCGCGCCATCGCCGACGAGGTGGGCGCCTGGCTCATGGTCGACATGGCCCACGTGGCGGGCCTGGTCGCCGCCGGTCTCTACCCAAGCCCGCTGCCCCACGCCCACGTGGTCACCACCACCACCCACAAGACCCTGCGCGGCCCCCGCGGCGGTCTGATCCTCTCCGCCCACGGCGATGCGGACCTCTACAAGAAGCTCAACGGCGCGGTCTTCCCGGGCCAGCAGGGCGGTCCGCTGATGCACGTCATCGCCGCCAAGGCGGTGGCCTTCAAGGAGGCCATGAGCCAGGAATTCGTCCAGTACCAGCAGCGGGTGATCGACAACGCCCGGGCCATGGCCGGGGTGTTCATCGAGCGCGGCTATGACGTGGTCTCCGGTGGCACCGACGACCACCTCTTCCTGGTCTCGCTGATCAAGCAGGGCGTGACCGGCAAGGACGCCGATGCGGCGCTGGGCCGTGCGCATATCACCGTTAACAAGAACGCCGTGCCCAACGACCCCCAGAGCCCCTTCGTCACTTCCGGCCTGCGCATCGGGACCCCGGCGGTGACCACCCGAGGCTTCGATGCGGCCGAGTGCGGCGAGCTGGCCGACTGGATCTGCGACATCCTCGATGTGCTGGCCGAGCAGCGCAACAGCGATGCCGTGGAGGCCGAGGTCCGCGAGAAGGTGGCCGCGCTTTGCGAGCGCCATCCGGTCTACGCCGCCGACTCCAGCGCCGCTCCGGCACGCGAAACCGCCACCGCCTGAACCCCTGTGGAATCGGCCCCGTTCGGCGGGGCCGGTCGAGGAGAGACGAGATGCAACGCTATTCAGGATTCGGGCTGGCCAAGCACGCGCTCAGCCACCATGAGAACTGGGAGCGCCAGTGGCGCAACCCCACCCCCAAGAAGCAGTACGACGTGATCATCGTCGGCGGCGGCGGCCATGGCCTGGCCACCGCCTACTACCTGGCCAAGGAGCACGGCATCACCAACGTGGCGGTGGTCGAGAAGGGCTGGCTGGGCGGCGGCAACACCGCCCGCAACACCACCATCGTGCGCTCGAACTATCTGTGGGACGAGTCGGCGGCGCTCTACGAACACGCCATGAAGCTGTGGGAGGGGCTCTCCCAGGACCTCAACTACAACGTGATGTTCTCCCAGCGCGGCGTGATGAACCTGGGCCACACCCTGCAGGACATGCGTGACATCCAGCGCCGGGTCAACGCCAACCGCCTGAACGGCATCGACGGCGAGGTGCTGGATGCCAAGGGCGTGCAGGAGCTGGTGCCGATCATGGACTGCTCCAAGAACGCCCGCTACCCGATCCTCGGCGCCTCCTGGCAGCCGCGGGCCGGCGTGGCGCGCCACGACGCCGTGGCCTGGGGCTATGCCCGGGCCGCCGACGCCCTCGGCGTCGACCTGCTGCAGAACACCGAGGTCACCGGCTTCAAGATCCGCGACGGCCGCGTCTACGGGGTGCACACCAACCGCGGCGACATCGAGGCAAAGACCGTGGGCTGCGTGGCGGCGGGCAACTCCGGCGTGCTCGCTGGGATGGCCGGCTTCAAGCTGCCGCTGGAGTCCCACCCGCTGCAGGCGCTGGTCTCTGAGCCGCTCAAGCCGATTCTCGATACGGTGGTGATGTCCAACCACGTGCACGGCTACATCAGCCAGACCGACAAGGGCGACCTGGTGATCGGCGCCGGCATCGACGGCTACAACGGCTACGGCCAGCGCGGCAGCTACCCCACCGTGGAACACACACTGCAGGCCATCGTCGAGATGTTCCCGACCTTCTCCCGGGTGCGCATGAACCGCCAGTGGGGCGGCATCGTCGACACCTGCCCGGACGCCTGCCCGATCCTCTCCGCCACGCCGGTGAAGGGGCTCTTCTTCAACTGCGGCTGGGGCACCGGCGGCTTCAAGGCCACCCCCGGCTCCGGCCACGTGTTCGCCTGGACCCTGGCCAAGAACCAGGCCCACCCCCTCGCGGCGCCGTTCTCCATCGACCGTTTCCACACCGGTGCTCTCGTTGACGAGCACGGTGCGGCCGGTGTGGCTCACTAAGGAGGCAATCCCATGTTTCTCATCTACTGCCCCCACTGCGAAGAGCACCGCGAGGAAGAGGAGTTTCGTCCCAAGGGCCAGGCGCACATCGCGCGCCCCGCGGACCCCGAGGCCTGCTCCGACAACGAGTGGGGCGACTACCTCTTCTTCCGTGACAACCCCCGCGGTATCCACCACGAGCTGTGGGTGCACGCCGTCGGCTGTCGCAAGTTCTTCAACGTCACGCGCAACACCGTGAGCTACGAGATCCTCGAGAGCTACAAGATCGGCGAGCAGCCGCGCTTCACCGCCGAGCATCCCGAAGGCCGGCCGGCCGAGGCCGCCGAGAGCGTCGCCCCCAGGGCGGAAGTGGTCGAGCGCAAGGAAGGAGTCAAGGCATGAGCCAGTCCCTGAATCAGCCGAATCGTCTCACCGAGGGCGGGCGCATCGATCGCTCCCGTCGGCTTACCTTCACCTTCAACGGCAAGCGCTATCAGGGCCATGCCGGTGACACCCTGGCCTCGGCGCTGCTCGCCAACGGGGTGGATATCGTCAACCGCAGCTTCAAGTATTCGCGCGCTCGGGGCATCGTCGCCGCCGGCGCCGAGGAGCCCAATGCGCTGGTCCAGCTGGGCAGCAGCGAGGCGGCCCAGGTGCCCAACGTGCGTGCCACCCAGCAGGCGCTGTTCGACGGCCTGGTGGCGCGCAGCACCAACGGCTGGCCTAACGTCCAGCGCGACGCCATGAGCCTGGTGGGCAAGCTGGGCGGTCGCTTCATGCCGCCGGGCTTCTACTACAAGACCTTCATGGCCCCGGCCTCCATGTGGATGACCTACGAGAAGTTCATCCGCAAGGGGGCGGGTCTGGGCCGCAGCCCCATGGAGCGCGACCCGGACAGCTACGACCACCTCAACCAGCACTGCGACCTGCTGGTGATCGGCGCCGGCCCCGCCGGCCTCGCCGCGGCGCTGACCGCCGCGCGCGGCGGTGCCCGGGTGGTCCTCTGTGACGAGCAGGAGGAGCTGGGCGGCTCGCTGCTGGACAGCCGCGAGCTGCTCGACCATCAGCCCGCCGCCCAGTGGGTCGAGAAGGTGCTGGAGGAGCTCGCCGGCCTCGACAACGTCACCCTGCTGCCGCGTACCACCGCCAACGGCTATCACGATCATCATTTCGTGACCCTGCACGAGCGGCGCACCGAGCACCTCGGCGAGACCGCGCCGCTGGTCGACGGCGTCCGCCCCTCCCGGTCGCGGATGCATCGCGTGCGCGCCGGCCAGGTGCTGCTGGCCACCGGCGCCCACGAGCGGCCGCTGGTCTATGCCGGCAACGACGTGCCGGGCAACCTGCTGGCCGGCGCCGTCTCCACCTATATCCGCCGCTACGGCGTGGTGCCGGGCAACAAGCTGGTGCTCTCCACCAGCAACGATCACGCCTATCGCGCCGCCCTGGACTGGGATGACGCCGGCCGCGAGGTGGTGGCCATCGTCGACGCTCGCCAGGCGCCGGACGGCGAGCTGGTGGAGCAGGCTCGCGCTCGCGGGATCCGCATCATCGAAGGCGCCGCGGTGATCGAGGCCAAAGCGGGTCATGGAAAGGGCGGCAGCCGCGTCAGCGGCGCCCGGGTGGCCACCATCGATGCCCAGGACTTCAAGGTGACCGGTCAGGCCGAGACCCTGGCCTGCGACACCATCGCCAGCTCCGGCGGCTACAGCCCGGTGATCCACCTGGCCTCCCACACCGGTGCCCGGCCCACCTGGAACGACGAGATTCTCGGCTTCGTGCCCAGCCTGGTGAAGGGCGTGCACGCCGCCGGCAGCGCTCGGGGGATCCACGACCTGGCCGAGGGGCTGGCCGACGGCGCGGCCAAAGCGTGCGAGGCGCTGGCCGCGTTGGGTCTCACGGCCAGCACCATCGAGCTGCCCCAGATCGACGCCCGCCGCGAGGGCAGGGCCTGTGCGCTCTATCAGGTGCCCCACGAGAAGCCCACCCTGCGTGCGCCCAAGCAGTTCGTCGACCTACAGAACGACGTCACCGCGGCGGCCATCGAGCTGGCCACCCGCGAGGGCTTCGAGTCCATCGAGCACGTCAAGCGCTACACCGCCATGGGCTTCGGCACCGACCAGGGCAAGCTCGGCAACATCAACGGCATGGCCATCGCCGCGCGCTGCCTGAACAAGTCGATCCCCGAGGTGGGCACTACGGTGTTCCGGCCCAACTACACGCCGGTGACCTTCGGCGCCATCGCCGGCCGTCACTGCCGCGACCTCTTCGACCCCGAGCGCTACACCGCCCTGCATCAGTGGCACGTGGAGAACGGCGCCGAGTTCGAGGACGTGGGCCAGTGGAAGCGCCCCTGGTACTTCCCGAAGAGCGTGAACGGCAAGCAGGAGACCATGCATGAGGCGGTGGCCCGCGAGTGCCTGGCGGTGCGCGAGAAGGTCGGGATCCTCGACGCCTCGACCCTCGGCAAGATCGACATCCAGGGGCCGGACGCCCGTGAGTTCCTCAATCGCATCTACACCAACAAGTGGGCCAAGCTCGACGTCGGCCGCGCCCGCTACGGACTGATGTGCCGCGATGACGGCATGCTGATGGACGACGGCACCACCAGCTGCCTGGGCGAGAACCACTTCCTGATGACCACCACCACCGGCGGCGCCGCGGGCGTGATGGAGTGGCTTGAGCTGTGGCACCAGACCGAGTGGCCGGAGCTGAATGTCACCTTTACCTCGGTGACCGACCACTGGGCGACCATGACGGTGACCGGGCCCGAGGCGCGCAAGCTCCTCGCCGAGATCACCGACATCGACCTCGATCGCGACACGTTCAAGTTCATGGACTGGCGCGAGGGCAGGGTGGCCGAGGTGCCGGCGCGGGTCTTCCGCATCTCCTTCACCGGCGAGCTCGCCTACGAGATCAACGTCCAGGCCAACTACGCCCTGCACGTCTGGAAGACCCTGTTCAAGCACGGCGAGAAGTACGGCCTGACCCCCTATGGCACCGAGACCATGCACGTCCTGCGCGCCGAGAAGGGCTTCATCATCGCCGGCCAGGACACCGATGGCTCGGTGACCCCGGAGGATCTCGGCATGCAGTGGGCGATCGGCTACGACAAGCCCTACTCCTGGGTGGGCAAGCGGGCCCTGTCGCGCTCCGATACCCGGCGCGTCGACCGCAAGCAGCTGGTGGGCCTCAGGCCGAAGGACCCGGCGGTGGTGCTGGAGGAGGGCGCCCAGATCGTCTTCGATCCGGATCACGCCATCCCCATGCCCATGGTGGGCCACGTGACCTCGAGCTACTACAGCCCGACCCTGAAGAGCGGCTTCGCGCTTGCCGTGGTCAAGGGTGGCCACTCGCGGATGGGTCAGACCGTCTATCTGCCCATGGCCGACGGCAAGACCCACGCCGCCGAAATCGTCAGCCCGATCTTTGTCGATCCCAAGGGAGAGCGCCAGCATGTCTGAGCAAACTGCCACCTGGTTCAACCTCTACGACGCGCGCCCCGAGACCGAGGTGCCCGCTGAGTCTCCGCTGGCCTGGTCCTACCACAGGAGCGGCCGCCCGGCGGTCAGCCAGAAGAGCCGCGTGGTGCTGCGCGAGCGCGCCATGCTGGGCCACCTGATCCTGCGCGGCGGCGCCATCGTTCTCGACGAGGCCGTCCGCCAGGTGCTCGGCTTCGGCCTGCCGGGGCGTCCCAACACCCTGACCCATGACGACGGCGGCGAGCGCTCGATTCAGTGGCTCTCCCCCGACGAGTGGCTCCTGATCGTCCCCGGCGGCGAGGAGTTCGCCCTGGAGGGCAAGCTGCGCGAGGCCCTGGGTGACGCCCACTACGCCATCGTCAACGTCAGCGGCGGCCAGACCCTGATCGAGCTCGAGGGCGAGATGGCCCGGGAGCTTCTGATGAAGTCGACGCCCTACGACGTGCATCCGGACGCCTTTCCGGTGGGCAAGGGTGTCACCACGGTGTTCGCCAAGGCCAACCTGATTTTGCGCCGCCCCAGCGAGGAGCGCTGGGAGCTGGTGCTGCGGCGAAGCTTCGCCGACTACTGCTACCGCTGGATTCTGGATGCGGGCAGCGAATACGCCATCGGCGTTGAACGTTGAGAAGAGGAAGGATGATGACTAACAAGATCAAGCTGCTGCGTGACGCCCAGCCGGACGTGCTGCTGGACGCCAGCGCCTGGGAGAAGCTCTCCGGCGACCCCCACACCGTCAACCTCAATGCCTATGCGTCCGAGGACGGCACCAAGACGATGGGCACCTGGATCTGCACGCCGGGCAAGTGGGCGGTCAACTATACCAAGTGGGAGTACTGCGATTTCCGCGAGGGGTACTGCGTGCTCACGCCGGAGGGCGGCGAGCCGATTCACCTGAAGGCCGGCGATATCTTCATCGTCGAGCCCGGCTTCAAGGGCACCTGGGAAGTCGTCGAGACCGTTCGCAAGTATTTCGTGTTCGCCTGAGCGTATCTGCGGCCAGCGTCGCGCCGAGCCAGACGCTCGGCGCGACAAACAGAGGAGAGAGGATATGGGGCCCAAGGAGAGCAACTGGATTCTGGCGGCTCAATGTCCGAGCCGGCTGGGCACCGTGGACGTGGTGACCCGCTTCCTCAAGGAGAGCCGCTGCTACATCACCGAGCAGCACTCCTTCGATGACCGTCTGGGCGGTGGCTTCTTCATCCGCACCGAGTTTCGTCCCGAGGCGGAAGGGTTCGACCGGGCGGCCTTCGAGGCCGGCTTCGCCGAGCGCGCCGCCGAGTTCGACATGACCTTCGAGCTGACCGCCCCGGGCACCCGAATGCCGGTGGTGATCATGGTCTCCAGGGCCGATCACTGCCTGAATGACCTGCTCTATCGCTATCGCATCGGCCAGCTGCCGATCGACATTCGCGCCATCGTCTCCAACCACCCGGACCTTGCCTCCCTGGCGGAGTGGCACGGCATCGCCTATCACCACTTTCCCATCACGCCGGAGACCAAGGCCGAGCAGGAGGCGAAGGTGTGGGCGGTGGTCGAGGAGACCGGCGCCGAGCTGGTGATCCTCGCCCGCTACATGCAGGTCCTGTCGAGCGAGATGTGCGAAAGGCTCAGCGGCCGCGCGATCAATATCCACCACTCGCTGCTGCCGGGCTTCAAGGGCGCCAAGCCCTACCACCAGGCCTACGACAAGGGCGTGAAGCTGGTCGGCGCCACCGCCCACTACATCAACGACGACCTCGACGAGGGGCCGATCATCACCCAGGGGGTCGAACCGGTCAGCCACACCGACTACCCGGAGGACCTGGTGGCCAAGGGGCGCGACATCGAGTGTCTCACCCTGGCCCGGGCGGTGGCCCTGCACGTGGAGCGCCGCGTTTTCCTGCACGCCAGTCGCACCGTGGTCTTCGACCGCTAGGAATGTCAGTGGAGCGTACTGTGTAGGAGGCCGGCTCTGCCGGGCGAACGGCGCCGCCAGGCGCTTATCGATGAATCCAATAACAAGGTCATAGCATCATGCCAATCAGCGTCTTCGATCTGTTCAAGATCGGCGTCGGGCCCTCGAGCTCGCATACCGTGGGGCCCATGCGGGCCGCCTTCGACTTCATCGGCGAACTTCGGGAGCTCGAGCTGCTCGAGCGCGTCTGTCGCCTCGAGGTCCAGCTGTTCGGCTCGCTCTCCGCCACCGGCATCGGCCACGCCACCGACCGGGCGGTGATCATGGGGCTGATGGGCGAGCGGCCCGACCGCATCGACCCCGCCATCATCGCCCCCTGCATCGAGGAGCTGCAGGAGTGTGGCGCCCTGCGCCTGGACGGGCGCCACAGCGTGCCCTTCCTGTGGGCTCGCGACATGCAGCTGCATGCCGACAGCCTGCCGCGTCACCCCAATGCCATGCGCCTGATCGCCCATGGCCACGCCGGCGAGCTTCATCACAACACCTACTACTCGGTGGGCGGCGGCTTCGTCATCGATGAGGCCCAGGCCGAGCGGGGCGAACTCGACGGCGACGCCACCGCGCTGCCCTACAACTTCCAGACCGCCGACGACCTGATGCGAATGTGCCGGGAGAGCGGCCTGCGCATCAGCGAGCTGATGCTGGAGAACGAGAAGGTGTGGCGCAGCGAGGCCGAGGTGCGCGCCGAGCTGTGCCGGATCTGGCAGGCCATGAAGGCGTGCGTGGCCAGGGGGCTGGAGGCCGAGGGGGTGCTGCCCGGCGGCCTCAACGTGCGCCGGCGCGCCCGTTCGCTGCACCAGCGGCTGCTGGCGGCCGAGGAGAGCCCCTCGCTGATCGCCTCGACGATGTCGGCCATGGACTGGGTCAACGTCTACGCCCTGGCGGTCAACGAGGAGAACGCCGCCGGTGGACGCATGGTCACCGCCCCCACCAACGGCGCGGCGGGCATCATCCCGGCGGTGCTGCACTACTACATGCAGTTCCAGCCGGGCGCCTGCGAGCGCGACGTGGTGGACTTCCTGCTCGCCGCCGGCGCCGTGGGGATCCTGTGCAAGAAGAACGCCTCCATCTCCGGCGCCGAGGTGGGCTGCCAGGGCGAGGTGGGCTCCGCCTGCGCCATGGCCGCCGCCGGCCTCGCCGAGTTGATGGGGGGCTGCGTGGGCCAGGTGGAGAACGCCGCCGAGATCGGCCTGGAGCACAACCTGGGGCTGACCTGTGACCCGGTGGGTGGGCTCGTCCAGGTACCCTGCATCGAACGTAACGCCATCGCCTCGGTGAAGGCGATCAACGCCGCCCAGATGGCGCTGCGCGGCGACGGCGAGCACTTCATCTCCCTGGACAAGGTGATCCGCACCATGCGCGACACCGGCGCCGACATGCAGGCCAAGTATAAGGAGACCTCGATGGGAGGGCTGGCGGTCAACGCCATCGAGTGCTGAGCGAGACTGCGGGGCTAGTTGATGAGTAGCCGGGGACCCGTGGCTTTCGGCTCCAGTCAGAGTGTCTCGTCTGGTTTGGCTGGGCTCTTGGTGCAGATCCTTTTCATCATTAAATTGATGTATAAGTTTTGTATCGCTATGCTGCAGTCAACTCTCCGGATTCGAGGTGGTCGATGTCCTCTCTGCTTCAGCGACTCAGCGTTGCTTTCTCTCCCGCGGCGGTGCGTGCCTCGGGCACTTCGCACCCGGATGCCGTCAGGGCGTTCTTCGATGCGGTGCCGGGTGCCATGCTGCAGCTGGATGGGGAAGGTCAGATCATCGCGATGAACCCTGCGGCTCAACGGCTTTGGGGCATAGCCGCCACCGCTGTCGGCGACTCTCGATCACTGCTGCCCGGGCTGAGGTTCGATCTTCTCGATAGTGAGCAGGTCCTTGAGGAGGCGGCTGTGACCCTCGGACGCTTTGGCGAAGGGTATCTCGCCACGGTGCGCGTTATCGAGCCGCCGCCGGCGAACCATGCCGAGCAGGCCCTCGAGCAGGCCCTGGATGGGGTGGTGACCATCGATGCCGAGAACCGCATCGTCTTCTTCAACGACGCTGCCGAGCGTCTCTGGGGCTACCGCCGCGAGGAGGTGCTGGGCCAGAACGTCAAGGTGCTGGTGCCGGAGGAGCACCGAGGCCACCACGATGGCTTCATCGACCGCCACCGTCGCACTCGGCAGAATCGGATCGTCGGCAGCAGCCGTGATGCGCTGATGCGTCGCCGGGGCGGCGAGCCGGTCTGGGTCAACCTCTCGCTGTCGGAGGTCGTGGTCGACGGCGAGCTCTGCTACACCGCCTTCGCCAAGGACATCACCGCCCAGCGCGAACTCCAGGAGCGGCTCAACCAGACCCTTGAGCAGGCCCTCGATGCCGTGGTGACCATCGACAATCAGAACCAGGTGACCTTCTTCAACGCGGCCGCGGAGAAGCTGTGGGGCTATCACCGAGACGAGGTGCTGGGCCAGAACGTCAAGATGCTGGTGCCCCAGGAGATCCAGCCTCACCACGACGGCTATGTGAATGCCAACCGCGGCGGCGGCAAGAACAAGATCGTGGGTTTCACCCGGGAGGTTCCGGTGCCCCGCAAGGATGGCGAGACGCGCTGGGGCAGCGTCACTCTCTCCAAGGTCAAGCTGGGAGCAGAGACCCACTATACTGCCTTCTTCCGCGATGTTACCGCTGACGTCGAGCTGCGTGGTGAGATGGACAGGAAGATGAATCGAGTCGATGAGGCCAGTCAGCAGATCAGCGCCCTGGTGGCCTCCATCGAGGGCATCGCCAGCCAGACCAACCTGCTGTCGTTGAACGCGGCCATCGAGGCAGCTCGTGCCGGAGAGGCCGGACGAGGTTTTGCCGTGGTGGCCCAGGAGGTGCGGCGTCTCGCCGAGAGCACCTCCAGCGCGGCGCGAGAGGTGACCAGCAGTGTCGACCTTACGCGCAGCCTGCTGGGTGAGCTCCAGGAGACTCTCGAGAGTCTGGCGGAGAAGAAGTAGCCCGCACGGCAGGTGGCACCAGCGCTGAAAGCGTTGACGGCCGCTGCCTTCCTTTCTCGTCTACGTTATGGGAGAAACCCCGTCAGGGCCGATGCCCATCAAACGCTTGAACGAGGAACAACAAGATGTTCAGGAAGACACTGCTCGTTTCCGCCATGGCGGCCGCCATGGTCGCCTCCGCTGCCCATGCCGATACCCTGCGCTGGACCCGCTCCGCCGACGGCCTGACCCTCGATCCCCACTCCCAGAACGAGGGGCCGACCCACGCGCTGAACCATCAGATCTTCGACGTGCTGATCTATCAGGACATGGACGTGGAGTACCAGCCGGGCCTGGCCACCGAGTGGCACGTGCACGAGGACGACCCCCACGTCTGGGTCTTCAAGATCCGCGAGGGGGTCACCTTCCACGAGGGCCAGGCGCTGAGCGCCGATGACGTGGTCTTCTCGCTGAACCGGGCGCGTCACGAGAACGCCGACATGCGCGGCCTGCTCACCTCCATCAAGGAGGTGCGCGCCGAGGATGACTACACGGTGCACGTGGAGACCCACGACCCCAACCCGCTGCTGCCCAACAACCTCACCAACCTCTTCATCATGAGCCGCGAGTGGGCCGAGGAGCACGGCGTCGAGGAGCCGCAGAACTACGCCGCGGGCGAGGAGACCCATGCGGTGCGCAATGCCAACGGCACCGGCCCCTTCCGGGTGCAGAGCCGCGAGCCCGACGTGCGCACCGTGCTGGTCCGCAACGACGACTACTGGGGCATCGATCACTACCCCATGGAGATCTCCGAGCTGATCTTCACCCCCATCGAGTCGGCGGCCACCCGAGTGGCGGCGCTGCTCTCCGGCGAGGTCGACCTGCTCCAGGAGACCCCGGTGCAGGACATCGAGCGCCTCGCCAACGCCCCGGGCCTGAAGAACGAGCAGGGGGCCGAGAACCGCACCATCTTCCTGGGCATGGACCTGGGCTCCGCCGAGCTGCGCACCGCCGACACCGACGACAACCCCTTCGCCGATCGCCGCGTACGCGAGGCGATCGATCTCGCCGTGGACCAGACCACCATCCAGCGGGCGGTGATGCGCGGCAACGCCGAGCCCGCCGGCATGATCGCGCCCCCCTTCGTCAACGGCTACTCCGAGGCGCTCGACGTGGTGGTGCCCGCCGACCTCGACCGGGCCAACGAGCTGATGGCGGAGGCGGGCTACGGCGACGGCTTCCGCGTCACCCTGCAGTGCCCCAACGACCGCTACGTCAACGACGAGCAGATCTGCCAGGCGGTGGTCAGCATGCTGGCGCGCATCGGCATCACCGTGGACCTGGTGGCCCAGACCCGCTCGCTGCACTTCGCCGAGCTGGCCCGGGAGGAGTACGACTTCTACATGCTCGGCTGGGGCGTGCCGACCATGGACTCCGAGTACGTCTTCAACTACCTCTACCACACCAAGGAGGGCGATCGCGGCAGCTGGAACTTCACCGGCTACTCCGACGAGCGGGTCGATGAGCTGACCGTGGCCATGGGCCAGGAGACCGACATCGAGGCGCGCAACGCCATGATCGAGGAGGCGTGGCAGATCGTGCACGACGAGATCGTCTATATCCCGATCCACCACCAGATGCTCACCTGGTCCATGCGCGACGATATCGACTTCAAGGTGCAGAGCGAGAACACGCCGCACTTCAAGTACCTGAAGTTCAACGACTGAGTCGTTGGTAACGCCCAAGCCCCCCGGCCGCCACAAGCAGCCGGGGGGCACAACGCTGTGGTAACCCCATGCTCGCTTTCCTGATCCAGCGCGTGCTGCAGGCTATCTTCGTGATGTTCGTGGTCGCGCTCATCTCCTTCTCGCTGTTCCACTACGTCGGCGACCCGGTGCTCAACATGCTCGGCCAGGAGGCCACCGAGGCCGACCGCGCCGCGCTGCGTGCCCAGCTCGGGCTCGACCAGCCGGTGGTGGTGCAGTTCTGGCAGTTCATCGTCAATGCCGCCCAGTTCGAGTTCGGCATCTCCTATCGCTCGGCGCGGCCGGTCACCGACCTGATCATGGAGCGCCTGCCGGCGACCCTGGAGCTCGCCATCATCTCGGCGATCTTCGCCGTGGTGATGGGCATCGTGCTCGGTATCTACACCGCCATCCAGCGCGGCAGCTGGCTGTCGAAGTTCATCATGACCGCCTCGCTGATCGGGGTGTCGTTGCCCACCTTCCTGATCGGCATCCTGCTGATCTACGTCTTCGCCGTGGAGCTGGGCTGGCTGCCCGCCTTCGGTCGCGGCCAGACGGTGCGCCTGGGCGACTGGTGGACCACCGGCCTACTCACGGCCAGCGGCTTACGCTCGCTGATCCTGCCGGCGATCACCCTCGGGCTCTTCCAGCTGACGCTGATCATGCGCCTGGTGCGCGCCGAGATGCTCGAGGTGCTGCGCACCGACTACATCAAGTTCGCCCGGGCCCGGGGGCTGTCGAAGCGGGTGGTCAACCTGCGCCATGCGCTGAAGAACACCCTGATTCCGGTGATCACCATTATCGGCCTGCAGCTCGGCACCATCATCGCCTTCGCCATCATCACCGAGACGGTGTTCCAGTGGCCCGGCGTGGGGGCGCTGTTCATCACCGCGGTGCGCTTCGTGGACATCCCGGTGATGGCCGCCTATCTGATGATGATTGCCCTGGTGTTCGTGGTCATCAATCTGATCGTCGACCTGCTCTACTACGCCGTCGACCCGCGTCTGCGCGTGCAGGGAGGTGCCAAATGAGCCAGGACATGAAGCCCCGCGAGAGCGCGGCCGTCGCGGCGCCCATCGCGCCCAGGCCGCCGGGCCGACTCAGGACCTTCCTCGATAGCGACATCGTCTACTCCTGGCAGCGCCAGCCGGTGGTGATTCTCGCCACTCTGGTCACCCTGGTGATGTTCGCCGGGGCCCTGTTCGCCCCCTGGATCGCGCCCCAGAACCCCTTCGACCCGCGCCAGCTGGAGCTGATCGACGCCTTCACGCCGCCGCTGACCACCTCGGACTTCACCGGCAACTTCTACCTGCTGGGCAGCGACAGCCAGGGCCGCGACGTCTTCTCGGCGATCCTCTACGGCTCGCGCATCTCGCTGCTGGTGGGCTTCGCCGCGGTGCTCTTCGCCCTGGCGCTGGGCACCGCTCTGGGCCTGCTGGCCGGCTTCCGCGGCGGCTGGCGCGACGCCCTGATCATGCGCATCGCCGACGTCCAGCTCACCTTCCCGTCGATCCTGATGGCGCTCTTGATCTTCGGCGTGATCCGCGGCTTCCTGCCGCGCTCCATGCACGCGGAGGTGGCGATCATCGTGCTGATCATCGCCATTGGCCTCTCCGACTGGGTGCAGTACGCCCGGGCGGTGCGCGGGGCGACCATGGTGGAGAAGGGCAAGGAGTACGTGCAGGCGGCGCGGGTGATCGGCCTGCCGGATCGCCGCATCCTCTTCCAGCACATCCTGCCCAACGTGCTGCGCCCGGTGCTGGTGATCGGCACCATTGGCCTGGCGCTCGCCATCATCGCCGAGGCGACGCTCTCCTTCCTGGGGGTCGGCATGCCGGCCACCCAGCCGAGCCTGGGGACCCTGATACGGGTCGGCCAGGACTACATGTTCTCGGGAGAGTGGTGGATCCTGCTCTTCCCCGGGGTGGCGCTGCTGCTGCTGGCGCTCTCCGTCAACCTGCTGGGAGACTGGTTGCGTGATGTCCTCAACCCCAAGCTCCGTTGAGCCAAGCACCGTCGAGCCAAGCGCCGCCGAGCAAGTGCCGGGCGACCGGAGCGCCGCCGCGATGGGCCACAAGCCCGACGGCGAGCGCGAGCCGGTGCTCTCCGTGCGTCACCTGCGGGTGGAGTTCCCCACCCGCCACGCCACCCTGGTGGCGCTGGACGACGTCTCCTTCGATATCGCCCCGGGCGAAGTGCTCGGCGTGGTGGGGGAGTCCGGCGCCGGCAAGTCGATGACCGGCAACGCCGTGATCCAGCTGCTCGAGCCCCCGGGCCATATCGCCGCCGGCGAGATCCACCTGGCGGGGCGACGCATCGACGACCTGCCGGAGGAAGACTTCGTGCCCCTGCGCGGGCGCCATATCGGCATGATCTTCCAGGACCCGCTCACCAGCCTCAACCCGCTCTTCTCCATCGGCGACCAGCTGGTGGAGACCATTCGCGCCCACCTGCCCATGAATGAGAAGCAGGCCCGGGAGCGAGCCCTGGCGCTGCTCCGCGAGGTGGGCATTCCCGCCCCCGAGACCCGGCTGGACAGCTACCCGCACCAGTTCTCCGGCGGCATGCGCCAGCGGGTGGTGATCGCCCTGGCGCTGGCCGCGGAACCGGAGCTGATCATCGCCGACGAGCCCACCACGGCGCTGGATGTCTCGGTGCAGGCGCAGATCCTGGCGCTGCTCAAGCGGGTCTGCGCCGAGCGCGGCGCGGCGGTGATGCTGGTGACCCATGACATGGGGGTGATCGCCGAGACCGCGGATCGCGTCGCCGTGATGTATGCCGGGCGGCTGATCGAGATCGGCCCGGTGAACGAGGTGATCCGCCGCCCGCAGCACCCTTACAGCGAGGGGCTGATGGCCTCCATCCCGGGCCTGGCCGAGCGCCGCGAGCGGCTCTACCAGATCGAGGGGGCCATGCCGCGCCTGGCGGCGATCCCCACGGGCTGCGCCTTCAACCCGCGCTGCCCCCACGCCGTCGAGCGCTGCCGCACCGAGCGCCCGGAGCTGCTGCCCGCCGGCGCCGGCCAGGCGGCCTGCTGGCTGCACGACCCCGAGAACCCCGTGGCGCGCCGTGACGCCCCCCGCGACACCCAGGAGGTGACCCGATGAGCCAGACGCAACCTGTTCCGAGTGCCGAGGGCGGCGAGGTGCTGCTGGAGGCCACCGATCTGGCGCGCCACTTCGATGTCTCCAAGCCTTGGCTCAACCGGGTGCTGGAGCGCGCCGAGAAGCTGACACTCAAGGCCGTGGACGGGGTGAGCTTCACCATCCGCCGCGGCGAGACCCTCGCCCTGGTGGGCGAGTCCGGCTGCGGCAAGTCCACGGTGGCGCGGCTGATCGTCGGGCTCTACGGCCTGACCCGCGGTCGGCTGGTCTTCGACGGCCAGGAGATCAGTGACCTGGCCCGGCGCTCCGGCCGCCAGTCGGCGGCGATCCGCCAGCGCTTCCAGATGATCTTCCAGGACCCCTACGCCAGCCTCAACCCGCTGTGGCGGGTGGGCACCATCATCGGCGAGCCGCTGCGCTTCTTCCGCCCCGAGATGAGCAGCGTCGACCGGCGCCGCCGGGTGGGCGAGCTGCTCGAGCAGGTGGGCATGTCGGCGGCGGACGCCAACCGCTACCCCCACGAGTTCTCCGGCGGTCAGCGCCAGCGCATCTCCATCGCTCGAGCGCTCGCCAACGAGCCGGAGTTCATGGTCTGCGACGAGCCCACCTCGGCGCTGGATGTCTCGGTGCAGGCCCAGATCCTCAACCTGATGAAGGACCTGCAGCAGGAGTACGGACTCACCTACCTCTTCATCAGCCACGACATGGCGGTGGTCAAGCACATGGCCGACCGCATCGCGGTGATGTACCTGGGGCGCATCGCCGAGATCGCCCCGTCGGATCAGCTCTTCGCCACCCCGCACCATCCCTACTCGCGGATGCTGCTGGCGGCGGTGCCGTCACTGGAGGGAGAGGGGCGGGAGCGCACCGTGATCGAGGGGGAGGTGCCCAACCCGGTTCACCCGCCCTCGGGCTGCGCCTTCCACCCGCGCTGTCCCCACGCCGAGGCGCGCTGCAAGGCCGAGGTGCCGGCGCTGATCGCCAGAAGCGACGGCAGCGAGGTGGCCTGTCACGCGGTGGAGGAGGGGCGTCTCGACTGATCCGGAGCAGCAGAAATGTGAAAACGTGAAAATAGCGATGTTTTTCCTGCCCTGGCGCCCTGTACAGTCGAGCATTCCCGTTCATAATGCCTGATGAGGCAGTGTCGTTTTTGACGGCACGCAGGGGAACCCAGAGGGAATGCAGATGGTGACCGCAACCATAACCAGAGTCCGGCGCCATGGCATCGCCGTGATCGCGCTGCTGGCGTGCCTGGCCATCGTGATGTCCAGCACGGCCCAGGCCAACCCGCGCTATGCCGCCATCGTGGTGGACGTCGAGAGCGGCGAGGTGCTTCACGCGGCGAACGCCGATGCCACGCGCTATCCGGCTTCGCTCACCAAGATGATGACGCTCTACCTGCTCTTCGAGGAGCTGGAGAAGGGCTCCATGCGGCTCAACCAGCCGCTGCCGGTGTCGGCCCAGGCCGAGGCGATGCCGGCCTCCAAGCTGTGGCTCAAGCGCGGCTCCAGCATTACCGTGGAGGAGGCGATCCTGGCGCTGGTGGTGCGCTCTGCCAACGACGTGGCCGTGGTGGTGGCCGAGGCCCTGGGCGGCAGCGAGCGCCAGTTCGGTCAGATGATGACCGCCAAGGCGCGGGAGCTGGGCATGCGCCATACCGTGTTCCGCAACGCCTCCGGCCTGCCCGACAACGGCCAGACCACCACGGCCCGGGACATGGCGACCCTCTCCATCCGCCTGATGCAGGACTTCCCCCAGTACTACCACTACTTCTCCCGGCAGAGCTTCACCTACCGCGGCACCACCCACAACAGCCACAACCGGCTGGTGCGTAACTATCCCGGCGCCGACGGCATGAAGACCGGCTTTATCCGTGCCTCCGGCTTCAACGTGGCCACCTCGGCGGTGCGCGACGGTCGCCGCCTGGTGTCGGTGGTCATGGGGGGCTTCACCGCGGCTTCCCGGGATACCCATATGGCCGACCTGCTCGATCGCGGCTTCGTGCGCGCCTCCCTCTATGGTCGCGGCGACTGGGTCGCCCAGGCCGATTTCTCCGGTGACCGCATGGGCATCGACGGCATGCCGGCCGCTGCACCGGTACAGTCGCCGTCACCGGCCGCGCCGGCGCGGGAGCCGGAGGTGCAGCTGGCAAGCCTGCAGGTGCCTGAGCCGCTGCCCCCGGCCAGCGCCGGCTCGCCACAGGCCGCCCAGGGGTCGGCCAACGACCCCATTCGCGAGCTGATCGCGCGCAGCGAGCCGGCGCCCGTCCGCAGCGACACCCAGCACCGCCTGGAGCCGGTCGGCGCCAGCGGCAGCTGGGGCGTCCAGGTCGGTGCCTTCGCTAGCCACGACAACGCCCGCAGCCTGGCCAGCCGCGCCGCCGACCGGCTCAGCCGGGACCTGCTGCAGGCGAGGGTGGATATCGACGAGGTGGCCGGGGCGCAGACCATCTTCCGCGCCCGGCTGGTCAACCTCGACGAGAACCAGGCCTACCGCGCCTGCCGCAGCCTCGCCCAGGAGGGAATGGACTGCATGGTGATCAACGCCGCGCGCTGACCCTTGCCGGACTGCAACGGCCCCGCTAGCCTCTTCCATGGTGACCACCCCGCCGCCCGTCCGGGCCGGCGGGGTGGTGCTTTTGGGTCAGGGGCAGGACCAGGGAGGAAAGATGTCGGCATCGTTCAAAGGAATCGGCTTCATGTGCCTGGGCGTGCTCTGCCTGGCCATGGGCGACGCCATCGCCAAGTGGCTCGGCGAGGTGCACTCGCCGCTGCAGATCATCTTCTTTCGTACCCTGGTCTCGCTGCCGCTGATCGCGCTGCTGGCCCATTTCGGCGGCGGCCTGCGCAAGCTGCGCACCCGGCGCCCCGGCGTGCACCTGCTGCGCGGGCTGACCTATACCGGCACCATGGTCTGCTTCGTGCTGGGGCTGACCCTCCTGCCCCTGGCCGAGGCCACCGCCATCGCCTTCGTGGCACCGCTCTTCGTCACCCTGCTCGCTGTTCCGCTGCTGGGGGAGCGCATCGAGGGGCCGGTGCTGGCGGCCTCCCTGGCGGGCTTTCTCGGCGTGCTGATCGTGGTGCGGCCGGGGGGCGAGGCCTTCCATCCCGGCTCCCTGGTGCTGGTGGGGGCGGCGTTCTTCTACGCCCTGATGCTGATCACCGCCCGGCGCTGGGGCAGCAGCGAACACCTCTGGGCCATGGTATTCCATATGACCCTGGTGCCCTTCGTGCTCACCGGCCTGGCGCTGCCCTGGGTGTGGCAGCCCCCCCAGGCCGGCCACTGGGTGGCCTTCTGCGCGGCCGGCATCCTCGGGGTCGGGGCCACGGCCTTCATCACCCTGGCCTTCCGCCATGCGCCGGCGGCCATCGCCGCCCCCTTCGACTACACCGCCATGCTCTGGGCGGTGCTGCTGGGGTGGTGGTTCTGGGGCGAGATGCCCGACCTCTGGGTCTTCGTGGGCAGCGTGCTGATCATCGGCAGCGGCCTGGCCATCGCCTACCGCGAGGGGCGGACGTCCCTGAAACGCCGCCCGACCTCATGAGGCCCTGAAGCGCCAGCGCCGCCAGTAGCGTGCCACCAGGCCGTGCCGAGGGCCTGCCAGCAGGGCGATCAGGAAGAGTCCCGAGGCCACCAGGACGATGGCGCCACCCGAGGCGACGTCCAGCCGCACCGAGAGCACCAAGCCAGCCACCGCCGAGGTGACGCCGACGGCGACCGAGATCGCCAGCATGGTGCCGAAGCGATCGGTCAGCAGGTGGGCCGTGGCGCCGGGGGTGATCAGCATGGCCACCACCAGGATGATGCCCACGGTCTCCAGGCTGGCGACGATGGTCAGGGTCAGCAGCAGGATCAGGCCGTAGTGGATGGCGCTGACGTTGAAGCCCAGCGCCTGGGCCTGCTGAGGGTCGAAGGTGTAGAGCAGCAGGGGGCGGAAGGCCAGCCAGATCGTCAGGACGGCCACGAGGCTGGCCAGCAGGGTCAATATCAGCGCCGGGGTCTGTACGCCCAGCACGTTGCCGAAGAGGATATGCATCAGGTGCGTGCTGGTGGTGATCTTGCTGATGATCACGATGCCCAGGGCAAAGGCGGCGGTGAACATCAGGCCCATGGCGGCATCCGACTTGATGCGGGTGTGGCGCTCGATGGCGCCGATGCCGAGCGACGTCAGGGCGCCGGTCACGAAGGCGCCGACGAAGAAGGGCCAGCCCAGCAGGTAGGCGATCGCCACGCCGGGCAGCACCGCATGGGAGATGGCGTCTCCCAGCAGCGACCAGCGCTTGAGCACCACGAAGCAGGAGAGCAGCCCGCAGGTGGCGCCCACCAGCACGGAGGTGAGCAGGGCACGCTGCATGAAGCGGTACTCGAAGGGGGCGGCGAGGCTGTCGGGCAGCAGGCCCACCACCATCATCAGCGCCGCCGTCAGTGTCTCGATCAGGCCGGTGGCCAGGGCGTCAAGCGGCAACGTGTCTCTCCTTGTCAGCGGTGGGGGGGACGCCAATGGCCAGTCGTGCCAGCATGCTGTCGCTGAGCATCGTCTCCGGTGCCCCCATGCCGATAACGGTGCGATTGATGAGCAGCACCTGATCGGCATGTGCCCGGGCGCCAGGCAGGTCGTGCGTCACCATGATCAGGGTGCGGCCGGCACGGCGCTGGCGCTCCAGGCTGGCCATGATCAGCGCCTCGCTGGGCGGGTCCACGCCGGCCAGGGGCTCGTCCAGCAGCAGGATGGGCGCCTGCTGGGCCAGGGCACGGGCCAGCATCACGCGCTTCTTCTGCCCACCCGACAGCGCCCCGATGGGCCGCCTGGCCATGTCGAGCATATCGACATCGTCGAGGGCCTCCTCCACGGCCCGGCGGTGGGCGGGGTTGGCCCAGCGCCTGGGCAGCAGGCGCTGCCACAGCGGGTCACGGCGCATCATGCCGAAGCGTCCGGTCATCACGGTGTCGCGCACTGAGATGGGAAAGTCCCACTCCATGCGTTCCTGCTGGGCCATGTAGGCAATGCGGCCCCTCTGGCGTTGGGCCAGCGCCGGCCGGCCGAAAATCCTCACTTCGCCACGCAGGGGCGGCAGGCTGCCGACCACCACGCTGAGCAGGCTGGACTTGCCGCCGCCGTTGGGGCCCACGATGGCGGTCCACTGCCCCTGGGGCAGGGAGAGGGATACGTCCTCCAGCACCGGCTCCTGATGGTAGGCGGCGTAGAGCCCGTTGATCTCGAGGGCTGGCACCCTGTCAGCGATCGGTGGTTCCATCGGCATCTCCCAGCGTGTCGGCCAGCAGGCGGGCGTTGTGGCGCAGCATGCTGGCGTAGTCGGGTGCTTCGCCCTCCGGCTCGCTCAGCGAGTCGACGAACAGTGGCCCGGCAATCGCCACCTCGGTCTCCTCGGCGACGCTGCGCACGTGCCGGTCGGAAATGGTGCTCTCCCAGAAGAGGGCCGCCGGACGACGCTCCTCGATGAGATCCACGATACGCATGATCTGGCGCGGGGTGCCCTCTTCCTCGGAGTTGGTCCCCCAAATGCCGTCATGTTCGAAGCCAAAGGCCTCGGCGAAGTAGATGAAGGCGGCTTCGCTGGTGATCAGCAGACGGCGCTCCTCGGGTATCACGGCCAGCGTCTCCTGCAGCTCATCGTACAGCGCATGCAGGCGGTTGGCGCTCTCCTCGGCACGGGCGGCGAACGCATCGGCCGCCTCGGGCCGCGCCTCGCCCAGAACCTCGGCAATGACGCGAACATACTCCGCCGCGGCGCGGGGGTCCATCCAGAGGTGAGGGTCGGCCTGGCCGGCGTAGTCGCCGGTCACGATGGGTTGAGTGGGATAGTCGCTGGCTTCGGCCAGGGCGACCACCGGGGTGCCCCGCGTGACGGTGGCATTGACCTGCCCGATCCATGCCTCCAGATCGAGGCCGTTGTAGAAGACCACGTCGGCGGACTCGAGTGCCATGAAGTTGCTGGGCACCAGCTCCCACTCGTGGACCTCCGCGCCGACCGGGGCCAGCAGTTCGACCCGGGCCTCGTCGCCTGCGACCTGCGCTACCAGGTCGCCAAGCACCGAGAAGGTCGCCGCCACGCGCAGCGGGGAGGTGTCCGCCAGTGCGGCAGTGGGCAGGGCGGCAAGGCTCAGGCCGAGCAGAAGGGGCTTGATCGATGTCATGTGGGGATCTCCTGAAGGCGTTGAGACAGGCAGGATAATGAAACTCAGTATAGGCACAATGTCTTAGCCTTGGCTAACTTTTTTCCCGTGGCGCAGTGCCGCGGCTGCCCTCGAGTTGCCGCTCGCTTCGGTGAGTGGTTATATTGCCCACCATGACTGCCTCCCCGCCCGACTCGACCCCCGACCCGCACATGTCAGACGCTCTGCCGCCGTGCGAACAGCACGTCCGGCAGTACGCCGCCGTGCGCAATGCTCACGAGACAGAGCTTCTCGAGGACTATGTCGAGCTGATCGGCGACCTGCTGAAGTACCAGGGGGAGGCGCGTTCGGCCGATATCGCGGCGCGCATGGGGGTCAGCCAGGCGACCGTGTCCAAGACGGTAACCCGTCTCAAGTCCCAGGGGCTGGTGGATAGTCAGCCCTATCGCTCTCTCTTCCTGACCGAGAAGGGGGAGGCCATGGCGGAAATGGCACGCAAGCGCCACGCCATCGTCCTGCAGTTCCTGCGTACCCTCGGCGTCAGCGACAGCACCGCAAGGATCGATGCCGAGGGCATGGAGCATCATGTCAGCCGCGAGACCCTCGAGGCCATGGAGCGCTTCACCCGGGAGCACTGCCGCGGCTGAGCCGCCGCCCGCCGCTTGCCCTTGCCTCAGTCGAGTCTGCCACCACCCGTAAACGCCCTTGCCGCGGCCTCCGGGTCGGGGCGGCCGCAGATCGCCGAGATCACCGCCGGACCCAGGACGCCCGCCTGGCGCACGGCGTCGGCGTGCTCGGCCTTGAGCCCGCCGATGGCCACCGCCGGCAGCGGGCTTGCCGCCGCCAGCCTGGCCAGTCCCTCGAAGCCCAGCGGCTCGGCGTGGTCGTGCTTGCTCGAGGTAGCGAATACCGGCCCCAGCCCCAGATAGTCGAGCCGTTCGGCGTCCACCCGCGCCATCTGCGCCAGGGTCTGCACCGAGAGGCCCAGGATCGCGCCCTCGCCCAGGGCCGCTCGGGCGGCGGCCACCTCCCCGTCGTCCTGGCCCATGTGCAGGCCGTCGGCGCCGCTCTCCACCGCCACGGCCAGGCGGTCGTTGATCAGCAGCGGCACGCCGCTGCCGGCGAGTGCCGCCTTGAGCCGGCGCGCCTGGTCGATCATCTCGCCGTCGGAGGCGTGCTTGTCGCGCAGCTGCACCAGGGTAGCGCCGCCGCGGACCGCGGCCACCACGGTCTCCACCAGGCCGCGCTCGGGGCACAGGCGGGGATCGGTGACGAGGTAGAGGGAGAGGTCAAGTCGCATCGTGAAACTCCAGAGGGGGAAGGGCATCGAGGGCGTCGCCCTCCAGGGTGTGGAGGGCGTCGAGGAAGGCCACGGCGAAGCTGCCGGGGCCGCGGGCGCCCTGGCCGGCCCCCCGGCCCGCGGCCCCGTAGCACGCCAGCGCCGCCACGGTCGCCTCGAAGGGGTCCTCGGCCCCCACCAGAAACGCCGCCACGACGCCGGTCAGGGCGCAGCCCAGGGTGGTGACCCTGGGCATCAGGGGGTGGCCGCCGCGGACCCGGGCCAGGCGGCGGCCGTCGGTGACGAGATCCACCTCGCCGGTGACCGCCACCACGCAGCCGACCCGCCGGGCCAGGCGAGTCGCGGCCTGCTCGGCGGCCTCGGCCGGGTCGCTGCTGTCCACGCCGCGTCCGCCCGGGCCGCCGGCCTCCAGGGCGATGATCTCCGAGGCGTTGCCGCGTACCACCGTGGGCAGGCGCTCCAGCAGCCGGGCGGCGGTGGTGCGCCGGTAGGCGGTGGCGCCCACGGCGACCGGGTCCAGCACCCAGGGCTTGCCGGTCAGGCGGGCCGCCTCGGCGGCCTCGTCCATGGCCTCTACCCAGTGGGGGGAGAGGGTGCCGATATTGAGCGTCAGGGCGTCGGCGATGGCGGCGAATTCGGCCGCTTCCTCCCGGGCGTGCACCATGGCCGGCGAGGCGCCGATGGCCAGCAGCACATTGGCCATGGAGTTCATGGCCACCAGGTTGGTGATGTTGTGCACCAGCGGAGCGCGCTGGCGTACTCGGGCCAGATGGGCCGCGAGGTCGATCCGCGAAGGAGTCGGTGTGGGCATGGGGCCTCCCGGGCGCGGGAGGTGCAGGCAGGCGAGGTCCTTGGCTGCACGACTCCCTACGCCGGCATGATCCGGGTCAGGTTCCAAGGGTGCCTCTCAGCCGCGGCCTGACATCACCGCGGCGCCCCTGTCGTAGTTGGTTGGCGCTGCTTGTCGATGATACGCCGCTGGGGCGGCCACACAAGTGTCAGGGCGCCGCCCGTGCCGCTCCCAGGAAGCGCTCCTGCCAGTAGGCGATCTCCACCGGCGCCGTCTCGACCCGGCGGCCGCGGCCCGGGGCGTGGATCATCTGGCCGTCGCCGCGGTAGATGCCCACGTGGCTCGCCTTGCCGCGCCCGGCGGTATCGAAGAAGAGCAGGTCGCCGGGGCGGGCCCTGGGGGCCGAGGGCAGGGTGCGGAACTGGTCGTCGGCGGTGCGCGGCACCGGTATGCCGGCGGCCCGATAGGCGAGCTCCACCAGGCCGGAGCAGTCGAGCGCCTCGGGGGTGTTGCCGCCGAAGCGATAGGGGGTGCCCAGGGCGCTCTGGGCGGCGGCCAGAATCAGCACCCGCTCCATGGAGAGGCCCTCGTCCGGCGCCGGGGCGTGCACGGCAAGCTCACGGCCGGCGCAGCCGGCCAGCAGCAGGAGCAGTCCGAGTGCTGCAGTGAGTCGCCAGGCGGCCGGACGGGGCAGGGTGGACATGCAGGGAACTCCGCAGAGACGGACATGCCTCTACATTAGCGCCTGCCGCCCGGCTCGGAAAGCCTCACCGAAAGGCGATACGGGTGCCGTGGGCGAGCATCTCGTCCGGGGTCATGGCGTGGCCCGGCACTCCGATCATCTCGTCGCCGCACTGGTCGGACCAGGTCAGCACGCCATGGGTCAGGCCGAGCTCGCCGAGCTTGTCGCGAATCTCGCCGGTGCCGAGGAAGGTCAGGGTCTTGCCGTCGCCGTCGGAGAGCTCCGAGACGCCGCTACCGTGGTGAAGGCGAACGGTGTAGATGCCGTCCATGGACTCCACCTCCACGATGGGGGAAAACCCCTGGGCGATGGCGCGGGCCAGCTCCCTGAGAGTGATATGGTCGCCGAGCTGATAGGCGTGGCCCATGATGGCCTCCTGCACGGGGGTGCATTGGATGTGTTGTAAAAGAAGTGTAGAACTATTTCCCCGCCTGGCAAGGGTCTTTGGCCATAAATTCCGACCATCGTTTCTTTCTGTTAAATTCATGTACAGTTGTTTGCGCGCCAGGGCTGGAAAAAGGCCCCCGTTGCCCCCATCCTCTGGGAACCACATCACGAGCAAGGAGCCGTCATGAGCTTTCAGGGTGAGCAGCATCCCGGGGTCCAGACCCCCACCGCCGACTCCGCGGGCTTTCGCCTCAACCACACCATGCTGCGGGTCAAGGATCCGGAGAAGGCCCTGGCCTTCTACTCCCGGGTCTTCGGCATGAGCGTGCTGCGGCGTCTCGACTTCGAGGAGATGCGCTTCTCGCTCTACTTCCTGGCCAAGTTGGAGGAGGGCGAAGCGGTGCCCGAAGAAGAGGGAGATCGCACCGTCTGGACCTTCAGTCAGAAGGGGCTGCTGGAGCTGACCCACAACTGGGGCACCGAGAACCAGGCCGATTTCGCCTACCATGACGGCAACGCCGAGCCTCAGGGCTTCGGCCATATCTGCTTCTCGGTGCCGGACCTGGAGGCCGCCGAGGCCTGGTTCGATGCCAACGGCGTCGAGTTCGTCAAACGCTCCGATCAGGGCAAGATGAAGAACGTGGTGTTCGTGAAGGACGTCGACGGCTACTGGATCGAGGTGGTCCAGGCCGACCGGCTGGCCGCCCTGGGCGACTGAGCCCGGGCACGGCTTGCTGCGACGGCGCCGCCCTCACAGAAGCGGCGCCTTTCGTCGTCAGCGAGGCGGGCTCAATAGCCCGTCATCTCCAGATAGCCGATTCCCAGGCGCCTGTCGCTGTCGCGGCCCCGGGCGATCACCTCCCCCTCCCAGTAGGGCACCGTGGTGTCCATCCAGCGCTCGGCGTGGGGCGCCTCGACGATCAGGTCGAGCTCCGCCGCGGGCACTTCCAGGCGCCAGCGGGTGGGCACCTCGCGGCCGACGACGCTCGAGGTGGCGAGCGGCGTGAGGGCAAGCTCATCCGGCGCCAGCGCCCGGGGCTCTCCCTCGGGGCTGATCCAGGTGCCGGAGCGGTAGTCGCCGCCGGCCTCGCCGCCGCCGCGCAGCTGGAAGGCCATCAGGCGGTGGCCGTCGTCCAGGTGCAGCGAGAACCAGTCCCAGCCCGCCTGCTCGGGCCCCAGCAGCTGGCTGCTCCACTCCCGGTCGAGCCAGCCCCGGCCGTTCACCTCGTGAGCCTCGCCTGCCAGCACCACCTCGCCCTCCACCCGCCAGAAGGGCTGGCTGACATACATCGAGCCCTGGCCGTCGGCGGATTTCTGGCTGAAGCCGGCATCACCGTGCAGCACCAGGGGACCCTCGGCGGTGAGGTCGAGGCGATAGCCGGCACGCTCTTCCCCTTCGCCGTCGAAGGCGGTCAGGGTAAGGCGCTCGAAGGTATCGGCATCGGGCGCCTCCACCCGGGTGACGAGTTCCCAGTCGTCCAGCCAGGCCCGGAAGGGGTGGGCCACGGCCCCGGCCTGGCCGCCGGCCGGGTCGGCGGAGTGGCTGCGGGCGAAGCGCTCGGCCACGGCGTGCTGCTCTCCCCGGGAGACTGCCAGGTGCGCCATCCACAGCTGGTCGGCGACCCAGGGGCCGGGCGCGGGGCGCTGGGCGGGGGGCATCAGGGCCTGGCGGAAGAGAGTCCACTGCAGGCCCAGGGGCTCGCCGCTCTCGTCCTCCAGGTTGGCGGTGAGATACCACCACTCGATGCGGTAGTCCGGGTGGGCGCCGTGGTCCTCGGGGAAGCGCAGCGGCGTGCCGGGGCGCGCCTGGGTATAGCCCTCGGCGCTCTCGCCCAGGCCGGCGAAGCCGGCGCTCGGGGCCGGCGGCGCCTCGCCGCAGCCTCCCAGGAGCAGCGCCGAGGCCAGCAGCGGCGCGGCAAGTCGGCAAGACAGGAGGGGGCGCATCAGGCAGCCTCCTCGGCGAGCAGGTCCCGGGGCGGGGTGCGCCACAGCCGCACCGCCGGCAGCGCAGCCGCAATCAGGGCCACGCCCACGGCGGTGGCCAGGGTCAGCAGGATCTCGCCGGGGAAGAGGTGTAGCGGCAGGCGCCAGCCGAAGGCCGCCACGTTGATCACCGCCACCAGCCCCCAGGTGATGGCGATGCCCAGCGGCACCGCGACAAGGCCCACCGCCAGGGCCGTTCCGCCCAGCTGGGCGAGCTGGATCCGGCCCAGACGCGTTCGGGGAACGCCGAGTGCCCAGAGCGGCGCCAGCCGCCGGCGCCGCTCGCTGGCCTGGGCCAGCAGGCTGGCCAGCAGCGCGAGAGCGGCCACCCCCAGGGTCAGGGCGTTGAGCGCTCGGGTGATGGTGAAGGTGCGTTCGAAGATCTCGGTGGCGATGCGTTTCACGCCCTCCTGGTCGATCAGGCTGTCCCGGGGCAGGTCGAAGGCGTCGAGCAGCCGGGCAGAGAGCGCCGCGGCATCGGCGCCGGGCGCCAGGGCGATCCCCAGCGAGCCCGGCGGCGCGGCGAAGCGCTCGGTGAGATAGGAGGTGGCCATCAGCACCTGCCCCCTGGGATTGCCGTAGTCCGGGTAGACGGCGGCAACCGCCAGCGTGATCTCGCCCCGGGGGGAGCTCAGGCGCAGCCGGTCGCCGGGGCTGATGCCCTCGGCCACGGCCAGCTGCTCGTTGATGAAGATATCGCCGCGGCCAAAGGCCTCCCAGGCCGTCTCCCGGCTGCCCTGGGGCCCCGCCAGGGGCCAGCGGGGCGTCAGGGTGGCGCCGGGGGTGATGCCGTAGACGGAGACCGGGCGCTGCACCGCAGTATCCGCCTCTCCGCCGCCGGGCGCGACGGCCAGCAGCTGGGCGTCGCTGCGCGCGGTGGCGAGACGCTCGGCGACGTCCGGCTGTTCGGCCAGCCAGGCGTCGATGGCCTCGAACTGCTCCGCCGGGGGGCGCAGGTAGAGCTCGGCGGCCAGGCGCTGGTCCAGCCACTCCAGGAAGGTAAGGCGAAAGCCCCCCACCATGCTGCTGACGCCGAGGTTGGCGGAGAGGGCGATCAGCAGCGCCATCGTGGCAAGCGACAGCCGCGGCAGCTGCAGCTGCAGGTCGGCCAGGGCCCACTGGGCCAGGGGGCGGCGGCGCAGCAGGCGGGTCAGCCCGGCCAGGGCGAGACCGAGCAGCGGCGGCAGCCAGAGGGCGCTGGCCATCAGCATGGCGCCGACCAGGGCAAAGCCGGCGACCAGCCCCTCCCCCGGCGGCTGGGAGGCAAGCCAGGCCGCCAGGGCCAGGCCCGCC
>WPCG01037306.1_pt1 | contig 63921 bp, 52 predicted proteins | sample 5403311 | NCBI WGS metagenome assembly WPCG01 (sample SAMN12869467, study PRJNA574797) | sludge metagenome | isolation source: wastewater treatment of Control | place: China:Beijing | collected 2019-05-17
ATTACCTGCCTAAAGAGAGCTGATCCGGGTTGTAAAGTCGTTGATTGGATTTTTCAAGCAAGTTAGGTGCCCTATTTTGATTGACGGCAGGACTCGAAATACACCTGCCGTGGGATCAGGGTATTACAGCCCCAGCAGGAATTGTTCGATGGCTCTCCTCACCTCGGGGCGGGTGCCATTGAACTTGTTTACCATCACGACAAACGCGTATTGTCTGTTCCCGTCGATCAGGTATCCCGCGTAACATTGCACGCCCCCGATGCTGCCGCTTTTCGCCGTAACCTTCCCGGCAAGCCGCGTGTTCCGCAAGAAATTCTGCAGCGTCCCTTCCAGCCCTGCCTTGGGCAATGATTGGAAGAAAGCATCGGAGTAATCGCTTCGCTCGTGCATGTACACCAGCAGGTCCGTCAGGAAGCGAGCACTCACCGCGTTCTGTGGCGCCAGCCCACAGCCGTCGTGCATGTGGAGCGGGGTAGTGTCCATCCCTTTTTGCTTCCAATGTTCCAAGGTTTGCTCGATCCCCGCCTCGAGGGCATCGGCATATAGGTCACTGTTACCGTATCGACCGATGGTGCGAATCAGGTGCTCCGCGTAGTTGTTGTTGCTCTCCACGTTCACCTTGCGGATAATCTCTTTCAAAGGACGGGACACTTGGGTAAAGAGCACGTTGCCCATGCGGTAAGGGGCCGGTTGGCCGCTCGGCCGGTTCCGGGAAAGGTAATCCACCCGGGCGGTTTCCACTTTCCCTATTCGGTATCCCGCGCGCTTCAAGTAATCGGCCAATGTTTCTCCTACCAGCAGCCCGGGATCGGGAATATCCCCTTTGATGCTGAACTCGGTTCTCCCGCCCGGGATATCTCCCCGTAGGGAGCGTTCGTACGAGAACGGTGCCCCGTAGATATACCCGTTATCGCGTCCAGTGGTGTTGAGCGTGAGCAAGTTTTGGAAAGTAAGCCCCTTGATCTCCGGTTGAGTGCGTAAGATACGGGGGGAACCATTCCTGTCCGTGGTATTGAAAAACAGCCGGTAACTGTTGTCGAATATACTGATGCCGTAAGCTCCTGCCGCGTAGTAGTTACCGATATCAATCCACGTCCACTCGGGCGAAATGCCGTTGTACCCGAAACGGTTGTCCACCACGTAAATGGAGTACTCCTTGTCGGCCGGAAGACTCTTTTTCAATGCCTCCGCGCTATTGATAAAGAAAGCGTTCGGGTTTTCCCGGAAAACTTCGCTGCCCAAGGTGGGGTCGCCCGATCCGAGCACGAGAATACGCGATGGGTTGTCCGCGTCGAGGGCTACTTCGGTCTTGTACCGGTAGTTCTCGCCCAATACCTCCAATGCCGTGGCGGTAGTGATTAGCTTGAGTATCGATGCCGGCGTGAGGGATTTCTCGGCATCGTGGGAAACAATACTCTTCCCGCTCTCCAGCTCTACCACCGAGACACCCACCGACGCGTGCTTCAATGCCGGGTGGTTCACAAAACGCTGCAACGATGTTTGCGGGTAAACAAACCCGGCAAGAAACAGAAAGAGCAACGAAAAGAGGTATTTGGACGTAACGTCGATGGTAACTTTAATTTTCATAATCACGCTGATTATTCATGCACGTAATCCACAAATATACAACTTATTTATGAATGAAAGCATCCCGCGAGCCGTGTAAATTGCTAACAGGATTTACACGCTGAGTTTCCGGTATTCGAGCGGGGTGATGCCGTGTTTTTGCTTGAAAACCGTGGAGAAATAAGAGGTGTGCTCGTACCCCAACAGTCGACCTCGCGACAGAAAGGGAAGAGGGTAGGGATCGCCTACGAGCTAGAGAATAGTGAAATTATTTACGTGCCGGAATAATCCCGTTACCTTACGATATCTACCAGTTCAATTTCGAATACCAGGGTGGTATAGGGGCGGATAGTGCCACTTCCGTTTGCGCCGTAGCCCATGTTCCAAGGAATCCAAATTTCCCATTTGTCACCTACCTGCATGTGTTGCAGGGCAGTAGAGAACCCATCCACAACGCCTTTTACCTGGAATGTGCTGGGTATATCGTTCCTATTGGCCGTGGAGTCAAAGACGATTTTATTGATGATCAGGTTCCCTTTATCGTCGGTATAGCTGTCCTCGGTTATGGACCATATATTCCGAAACCAGCCGGTATAAAGTACTTTTACCACATCGGTAAAATAAGGGGTCTCCCCGTCTCCCGACTCGATTACCTTGTACATGATGTACCCGTTACCCGACTTCGATTCCAACCGGGTATACTGGGAGTTAGTGGAGATGGAGGCAAACTGTGCTTCGTTTTCGACCTGCCAGCGGTCGTCGAAGGTCTCGGTCTTATCGCAAGAGATGAACACGAAGAGCGCGAAAAGACTCGAGAGCAACGGTAGTTGTAGTTTCATCAGTGTGGTTTTTTTATTCGGATAGTTTCTTCAATAAATATTTCATATCGGTCTTTTCGGTGATAATACCTTGCAGCGCATCGATGGTGACCCTCTCCTGTTCCATGGTGTCGCGGAACCGGATGGTGACCGTGTTGTCTTCGAGTGTCTGGTGATCGATGGTCGCGCAGAAAGGGGTACCGATCGCGTCTTGGCGGCGGTAGCGCTTGCCGATGCTGTCTTTCTCGTCGTAGCGGCAGGAGAAATTGAACTTTAGGTCGTCCATGATCTCCCGGGCTTTTTCGGGTAACCCGTCTTTCCGTACAAGCGGCAATACCGCCAGCTTTACCGGGGCGAGGGCAGGAGGCAGCTTCAGCAGCACGCGGGTTTCTCCCCCTTCAAGGGTCTCTTCTTGGTAGGAAGCGGCCATTACCGAGAGGAACATCCGATCGAGGCCGATCGAGGTCTCCACGACGTACGGGATGTACGATTTGCCGAGCTCGGGGTCGTAATACTGCATCTTCTTGCCGGAGAATTTCTCGTGCTGGCTCAAGTCGAACCCGGTGCGGGAGTGAATCCCTTCCACCTCTTTAAAGCCGAACGGCATCTCGTACTCGATGTCGGTGGCCGCGTTGGCGTAATGCGCCAACTTGTCGTGGTCGTGAAAACGGTACTTCTCCGCGCCGAAGCCCAAGGCTTGGTGCCACTTCATCCGCACCTGCTTCCAGTGTTCAAACCATTCCAGCTCTTCACCCGGCACCACGAAAAACTGCATCTCCATCTGCTCGAACTCGCGCATCCGGAAGATGAACTGGCGGGCCACGATCTCGTTACGGAATGCTTTCCCGATCTGTGCAATCCCGAAAGGCACTTTCATGCGGCCGGTCTTCTGCACATTCAGGAAATTCACGAAGATACCCTGCGCGCTCTCGGGCCGGAGGTACACTTTGAGTGCTCCGTCGGCCGTGGCTCCCATCTCGGTGGAGAACATCAGGTTGAACTGGCGCACCTCGGTCCAGTCGCGCGATCCGCTTACCGGGCAGACAATCTCGCAATCCACGATGATCTGTCGCAGCTCGTTCAGGTCGTTATCGTTTAGTGCCTTGGCAAACCGGGCATGTACCTCGTCCCGCTTCTGCTGGTTTTCCAGCACCCTCGGGTTGGTCTCGCGGTACATCTTCTCGTCGAACTTCTCACCAAACCGCTTGGCTGCTTTCTCTACCTCCTTGTTGACTTTATCGTCCAGCTTGGCCAGGTGCTCCTCGATCAATACATCGGCCCGGTACCGTTTCTTGCTGTCGCGGTTATCGATGAGCGGGTCGTTGAAGGCATCCACGTGTCCCGACGCTTTCCAGATGGTGGGGTGCATGAAGATGGCGGAGTCAATCCCTACAATGTTCTCGTGCAACAGCACCATGCTGTCCCACCAGTATTTCTTGAGGTTGTTCTTGAGCTCCACGCCCATCTGGCCGTAATCATACACGGCGCCTAACCCGTCGTAAATCTCGCTCGAGGGAAAAACAAAACCATACTCCTTGCAATGCGATATCAGTTTCTTGAAAACGTCGTCCTGTACCATAGTCGTTAAAATGCACGCCGGGGACCCTCAAACGTGACCCCATCGAACACGCTAAAAAATTAATGAATTACTTTATTGTTTCAAGTTACAAAGTAAACGGTTTTTTTCGATATTTTGACAATCATTCTTCTTAAAGATAAATAATAGAGCGGGGAAGGGGAGCTTTCCTCCGTGGAAAAATTGTACATTTGCACCTTTATCGCGCACCCGATCTTCAAAAGCATCTCGAGATAATATGACAGGCGGAATGAAAACATTGGCAAAGGAGACCCTCTTCTACGGGATAGGGAGCGTGCTTCCCCGTCTCCTGAGCTGGTTGCTGTCGCTCTACTGGGCATTTGCTCTCCCACAGGTAAAAGATATCGGGGTGCTGACCAATTTTTACGCGTGGGTGGCGCTTTTACAGGTGATCCTCACCTACGGTATGGAAACCGGTTTCTTCCGCTACGCCAATAAAGAAAAAGACCCGGTGAAGGTGTTCTCAACCACCTTTATCAGTATCGCCTCCACCACGTTGCTCTTTTTCATTGCCTCGCTTGCCATCCTTAAACCGGCCGCGTTCGCGCTGGGCGGGACCGCCATGAAGCCGCACTACCTGTTGATGATGGTGGTAATCCTCTGCTTTGACGTGCTGGGTTCCATCCCGTTCGCCAACCTGCGGTATAAACAACGGCCTATCCGGTTTGCGGTAATCAAGATCGCGAACGTGCTGCTCACCATCCTTTTCAACCTCTTTTTCTTTTTAGCGTGCCCTTGGTTGCAATCCCGGTTCCCGGACGCTTTCTCGTGGTTCACGCTCGACAATGGCATCGATTACATCCTGATCTCGAACCTTACCGCCTCGGTGATCCAGTTCCTGATGGTGTCGCCAGAGCTTCGGATCAAGTTCACGTTCGACAAGGCCCTGCTCCGGAAGATGTTGAAATACTCGTTTCCCATCCTGATCCTGGGAGTGGCCGGCATCTTGAACCAGACGGTGGATAAAATTATCTTCCCGTGGCTCTACCCCGATGCTGACCCCGAGAAGGCCAACGCGTTTCGCGAGTTGGGCATTTACGGTCAGAATTTCAAGATTGCCGTGATCATGGTGATGTTCACCCAAGCATTCCGGTATGCCTTCGAGCCGTTTATCTTCGCGCGTAACAAGCACGCGGCAGACGACCGCCAACCGTTCAGCGACGCGACCCGGTATTTTATCTTGTTGGGGCTGCTTATCTTTCTTCTCACCACCGGGTATATTGATATCATCAAGTACCTGATCCCGGAACGGTTTCACGTGGGACTCAAGGTGGTGCCCATCGTGCTCTTGGGGGAGCTTTTCTTCGGGGTGTATTTCAACCTGTCGCTCTGGTATAAACTGACCGATCAAACGAGGTGGGGTGCCTACATGTCGCTCTTCGGGTTTGGCATCACTATACTCATCAACGTGCTATTTATTCCTCGTTACGGCTACATGGCCTGCGCGTGGGCATCGTTCATAGCCAACCTCGCCATGATGGTGGTTTCCTATATCCTGGGGCAGAAGCGTTATCCCATTCCCTATAACTTGAGATCGGCCGGGCTCTCCTTCTTGTTGGCGATGCTACTCTTCGGGGGGATCACGCTTGTCTACCGACACGTGGAGGGGTTATGGGTACGGCTGTTGATCAATACAATGCTGATAGGGGCATACGCGGCGGTCGTTCTGGGAAAAGAATTAAAAATTAAGAAATTAAGAATTTAGGATGAATAATATGCAGCTAAAGCTCTCGACTGACAATGTTTTGTGGGTCTTAGCTTTAGCTGCATAAGTACACAAAAGAAAAATTGAATGAAGAAGCTATTTTTACTGCTCGCGATAGCAGGTGCGTGTTTCATCGCGAAGGCCGATGAAGGAATGTGGTTATTAAAGGAGCTGAATAGCCAGAGCATTGCCCGGATGCAAGAGTTGGGGTTCAGTTTCCCGGTAGATAAATTATACGACGAGGAGAATCCTTCGCTGAAAGACGCGGTGGTGATCTTCGGGGGCGGCTGTACCGGAGTAGCCGTGTCGGAGCAGGGGTTGATCTTCACCAATCACCACTGCGGGTACGGTGCCATCCAGAAGCTGAGCGCGGTAGAGCATGACTACTTGAAGGATGGTTTCGCGGCCAACATCCAGGCTGATGAACTACCTGCTGATGGCCTCACCGTCTCGTTCCTCCGGTCGATGGAGGAGGTAACCGACAAAATCTTGCCCCACCTTCCCTCGGTGCTAAGCGATATTCAACGCGAACTGGCGATCGATTCAATTTCGAACGAGTTGATCAAGGAGTACGAAAACGACCCGTTTACCCAAGCGAGGGTCGTACCGTTTTATTCCCGCAACCAGTACTACGTGGTGCTGTACGACGTGTTTCGCGACGTGCGCCTCGTGGTGGCTCCACCTACCTCGGTTGGCAAGTTCGGGGGCGATACCGATAACTGGATGTGGCCTCGCCACACGGGTGACTTCGCCGCGTTCCGAGTGTATGCCGGGAAGGACAACCGGCCCGCCAACTACAGCGGCGAGAATGTACCCTACCAACCCAAGTATGTGGTACCTGTCTCCCTGGCGGGTGTACGGGAAGAAGACTACGCGATGACGGTAGGCTATCCCGGAAGTACCCAACGATACATGTCGTCTTGGGGAATCCGCCAACGGGTAGAATCGGAAAACGAACCCCGCGTGGAAGTGCGTGGCGTGAAGCAAGAAATCTGGTGGGACGCGATGACCTCCAACGACACTACCCGTATCAAGTACGCCAGCAAGTACGCCGGCAGCTCCAACTACTGGAAGAACTCGATGGGAATGAACGAAGCCATTAAGAACCTGGGCGTGCTGCCCGAGAAAGAACGACTTGAAGCCCGCCTCGGCGAGTGGATCGAGGGCAATCCCGTCCGAACCGCCAAGTACGGCCACACGCTGGCATCGCTGGAAGAAGCATATACCGGCTCGAACGAGATGGCACGGTATACCACCTATTTTTTGGAGACTTTTAACAACGGCATTGAGCTGATCCGGTTTGCCAATACCATCCTGCAATTTGATTCCGACGGAACGGAGGAAGATAAACAGGCATTTATCAACGACCGTCTCATCGAGTCTTACAAGAACTACGAGCCGGAACTGGACAGGAAGGTGTTGCCCGTGATGATGCGGCTTTATGCCGCACGGGTACCGGAGGAATTCCATCCCGACATCTACGCGAAGATCAACGACGAGTTCAGCGGCGATTACGAACAGTATGCCGAGTGGTTATTCGCTAACAGCCAGTTCACCTCCTTGGAAGAGCTTCTATCGCTTTTACAGACAGCCGACACCCAGGTGCTTACCCAAGATCCAGCCATGCAATTAGCCTTGTCTGCCGCGGATATGGGCTACGAGCTATCGGGCCGCATGATGCCCGCGTACGAGAAAATACTAAGCGGGGAACGGGAATTCATGGCCGCGCTCATGGAGATGGACGCAGACAAAACTTTTTATCCCGATGCTAACTTCACCCAGCGAATGAGCTACGGGACGGTAGGAGGATACCAGCCTCGCGACGCCGTGTGGTACGACTACTACTCGACCACGAACGGGGTACTCGAGAAAGAGACGCCCGGTGATCCCGAATTCGACGTGCAGGATTACATTTTGGACGCTATCCGGTCGAACGATTTTGGCCGCTACGCCGATGAAGAAGGGAAGATGCGGGTCAACTTCCTATCGAACAACGACATTACCGGTGGTAACTCCGGCAGCCCCGTGCTCAACGGGAACGCGGAGCTTGTCGGCCTCGCGTTCGACGGCAACTGGGAATCGCTCAGCGGCGACCTCCTTTTCGAACCCGAGATGCAGCGCATGATCAGCGTGGACATCCTCTACGTGCTTTACATGATCGACAAGGTGATGGAATCACCGCATATCATCGATGAATTGAAACTGGTAGAGTAACGCTTTTCATTAACGGTCATTGATAGAAGATTAACTGCATCTTTAAAAAAACTCAATCTTGAATTTCGCCAAGAACAATTCCTTTTCCTAAAGGGTTTTATGTATGTACCTGAACCAAATCAGGTAAGCAAATGAAATCTATTATGGAACCTATCAATCGATCGACACACAGTCCATCACTGCACGGTGATGATGCGCGAAAAAGGCGGGATCCTGAAGATCAAATCAACGATTATCAGGCAGCAACAAGGCGAAGCGATTATCGGGAAGGGGATTCGGACAGCGAGTATCCGGCACGGGACATTCGAGACGTTAATGACACTATCGACCGGCACGGGGATACTGCCCGTGACACTATCTACCCGGGGGAAGACGAGCGGCAAGGCGATGAAGACATCTACCGCGACGAAGACGACCTCGAAGACCTTGACGATGACGACTTGGACGACGATTTAGACGACGATGAAATCGACTTGGATGAAGAGGACCTTGAAGACGATGAGATTTATCCAGACGAAGGCGAGGTAGAAAGAGATCGCGACATCAGCCGCGAAGAAGACGGCCGGCGAAGAGACTACACGATTTAGTTTTCACTCCGTGCTTAATCAAGAAAATTATCCTTTCTTTAAAACAGGAAGGATAATTTTTTTTTGGGGCAGAAATTACAAGTAATCGAGTGGGCTTTTTATTTTCATTTTAGCCACGTCGGTGATATGCGTGTAGATCTCGGTTGTTTTGACAGAACCATGGCCGAGCAGTTGCTGAATGTACCGGATATCGGTCCCGTTCTCGAGGAGGTGCGTCGCGAAACTGTGCCGTAAAACGTGCGGTGTAACCTGTTTAGTGATGCCCGCTTTCGCGGCGGCTGTTTTAACGATGTTCTGCACACTTTTTTCAGAGTACCTGCCGCCATTTTGTCCTTCGAAGAGATACACTTTCGGGTGATATGCCTTGAAGTAATTCCTCAAATCCTCGAGCAATGCCGGGGCAAGCATGACTACCCGGTCTTTGTTGCCCTTGGAGTTCCGAACATGTACCAGCATCCGTTCCGAATTGATATCAGACAGTTTCAGGTGCAATAACTCATTCAGGCGTAATCCACATCCGTAAAGCATTTTGATAATACACGCGTGTTTTCTGTTGGGAGTGGATGCCATCATCTCTTTCACTTCCGTTGCGGTGATATACCTCGGCAGAGCGTACCTATTTCGCGATGGGTAGAGGTGTTTTATCTCTAGCTCCCTGTTCAAAACTAAGCAGTAGAACTTGTCGATAGAGGCCACGATCATTCGCTGGTGCGAATTGCTGATTTTATCTTTCTCTATTTTCCAGAAAACATACTTCTCGATTTCATTCTCGGTAAGCCTACCGGGGTCATTGAACTTCTTGGCTGCTATTTGCAGGAAGCTTTTCACGGCGCTGCTGTAATTTCTGATAGAATTAGGGCTGTACCTTTGGAGCTTCAATCTCCGTTCAAAAATCATGATTAGATTCTCTATGTCCATCGTGTATTAATTTAATACTGCAAACTTAACAAAACATTCGTAAATGCAAAAATATATATCAGAAAATAATTACCTGATAATAACTGCTTTGTAATGTAAAACAGCTAATGCTCGAAAATTGGTTTACGAATGTTATATATTTCGTATTGACGAATGTTGTATATTTAGTGCGGCAATTAAACGTTGTAGGGCATTTTAACCGAACCGTTATCGTATAAAATAAGCTCATATCGTATCAATAGTTTTGGATATTTATCGAATAAAAACGAATCATATCGTATCGAATTAAATTTTTAGTGATATATTTGTAGTATGGAAACCAAAGTGCATACTTTTAGTCTAACTATTGACTGGGAGCTAATTCGACTTATTAGCCAAATCGACAGATTTGATGCTTCATGGACTTCGATTGAAAAGAAAGAAGGACAAAGTTTGAGGCAGTTAAAAACAATTGCTACTGTTCGAAGCGTTGGGGCATCGACACGGATTGAAGGCTCAAAAATGTCTGATGAAGAAGTTGAAGCTTTGCTAAAGGAAATTGACATTACAAAAATCGTTGACAGAGATTCACAAGAAGTTGTGGGATACTTTGAAACACTAGACTTAATTTCAGAATCACATGAAGATATTCCAATAACAGAAAGTAGCTTAAAAAACCTGCACAGCATTTTGTTGAAACACAGTAAAAAAGACGAATGGCACAAAGGTGATTACAAACAACATGGTAACGCAGTCGAAGCAAAACTTCCCGATGGAACACGGCAAATTATTTTTCGGACAACTGAAGCCGGGTTTCCAACACAGGATGCAATGAGGCTGTTAATTGATTGGTATATAAATGACAAGGAAACTCATCCACTGGTGAAATGTGCATTGTTTGCTTATGAATTTGTAAGTATTCATCCATTTCAAGATGGAAACGGACGATTGAGCAGATTGCTTTCAACTTTACTCTTGTTAAAACACGGTTACAAATGGATTCAGTACGTCAGTTTTGAGCATGAGATTGAAAATAGAAAAACTGAATATTACAGAGTACTGAGAAGTTGTCAGGCTCAAAGACCAAATGAAGATATTACAGAATGGATTCGATTTTTCTTCGATGCCCTTAGAAATATACAGAAACAATTAATGATTAAACTGGAATCCAAAGGGGTTGAAACAAGGTTGTCTCCACGAGAAAAAGCAATATTGACCTTCGTAGAAAATAATCCAGGGTGTAAATCAGGAGATATTGCAAAAAAGCTTGGAATTCCGAATCCGACAGTTAAGCGGATTTTACCTGATCTAATTGAGAAAAACTTGATTGAAAAATTTGGAACTGGACCAGGGACTAATTATTCGATAAAATAGAAAAACGCCCTACAACACGCAATATAGCCAATGGCGGGGACTGTGGAAATTTGAAGCGTTCTGCCCCGCTTCAAGGTTTGTAACGGTGGATAGGAACGTGCTCCGCAAACCGCCACTGGCCATATTGCCACCCGTTAGCAGTAATGCTATGACGACCGTGCAATCGATAAACAACAAACAGAAATGAGACTGAACGTATCAGTATTAGTTGGCTCTGGCTTTTCAATTCCCGAAGGTCTTCCGGGCGTTCGACAATTAAATCAACGACTTTCCAAAATTGACGAAAGTGAAATATTAATTCACACAGACCAAAGAGCAATTTTCTTAAACGGACAGAATGACCCCAACCGCTGGTCAAGATGGGATGAAAGAATTTTTCTTCAAGAATTTTTGGAATTTTATAATGCTGAAATTTTGAAACCAAGTGAAGAGTTTCATTACGAAACTTTTTACGACTACTATTCAGGTTATTTGACAAACCACGAGAATAAAGAAGCCATTGAAGATTTTTATAAACGATTTAACGACAAGCATTTTAATGGTTCAGACAATCACAGAGACTGTTACAATAGAGTTTCTGACTTCAATAGAAGTTTTAATCAGCTTTTGGCTTCACAGCTCCACAAGACAAAATATTTTGAAGACATAAGCACTTTAAATTATCCGCCATACGACCCTTTTATTGGTTTTCTAAGGGAGTTACTCAAAACAAGCGACATTAAATTTCATACACTAAATCACGACTTATTTTTTGACTGGTTAGGGCAACATCATTCTGACCTTTGGCAACATTTTTCAGACGGTTACCAACTTGAAGGTTCTCCATTTTATGGGACAGTTAGTTACGACTTCAACGGTGGCACAGACAAAAAAGTGCATAAAACCTACTATGTAAAACTTGAACGCTTCATTGACAAATTTGACAAATCACTTTGCCTTTACAAACTTCACGGAAGTGTTTTTAATACAATTGTCTATACACCACAACCTGACCAACAAAGAATTAGGCTAAAAGACAATTATGCAGTATCTCGTTTTCTAATGGAAATCACAGACCCAGTAACAGGCGAGCAAAAATTTGAAAATTTATGGGACGAAGTAGCTCCTGACTTTTTAAGTGGAACAACAAATAAAACAAGATTTTATACTGGCGACTCTTACTACAAAAACCTATTCAAACATTTTGAAAATAACCTGTCAACATCAGAACTACTTGTTGTAATCGGTTATGGTTTTCAAGACCCTGGAATTAACGAGTATCTTGAAAAAAACTTTTTAGCAAGGGGAAAGCGTATGGTTGTAATTGACCCATACAAACCCAAGACTGACCTGATTGAAAAATACAACGCAACTTATATTCCTAAAGGTGTAACGCAAGTGACGTATCAAGAATATTTGGAACAAATTCCGACAGAACTTAAACCAAAAGCAGAATGACAACACAACAACACGGAAGAAGCACTACTGGTAACAGGCGTTTGGCTCAATGGCGGGTGAAGTGGTTAATTGAACATTCTACCTTGCATCAACTTTTGTGGTGTATTGACAGTTTTGTGCTCCGAAATCTACCACTGCGCCAAGCGCCAAACCGTTCTGAGTAATATGGAGGGTATAAACGCATTGCTCATTCAACAACCTAAACAACACACATTTATATCCAGTCTAGAAGAGAATATCTATGTTGTTGAGACGGTAAATTAGGTTGTCCATCCCAATATTTCATTCAAAGCAATGATAAAGTTAACGCGCGTGGTAACGAAAAAATGAGATGAGATGGGGTAGCTTACCCGAGCCAATAATTAGGACGGTATCAGGTAGTTAATCATGCCTGAAAGATAAACCAAGTGTATCCTTTTATTGTTCAATCATAAAATAATCGTATGAAACGAGCATTAAAATCATTAAACGCAAGAACATGATTAAAGCGAGTTCCATACACAGTAACGTAAAAATAAATTAATCGTATGAAAATAGCAGTATTAGGAACAGGAATGGTTGGAGATACCATTGGTTCAAAATTAGTGGAACTTGGTCATCAGGTAATGATGGGTTCAAGGACGCGTGATAACGAGAAAGCAAAAGCATTTGTAGGCAAACATGAGGGCAAGGCAAGTGCGGGAACTTTTGCCGAAGCAACAGCTTTCGGCGAGATTATTTTCAACTGCACGGCAGGAGGTGGTTCTATTGAAGCGTTACATGCTGCCGGGGAGAAAAATATCAACGGGAAAATTCTAATTGATGTTGCCAACCCGTTGGATTCCAGCAAAGGAATGCCGCCTACACTTTCCATTCTTAACACCACCTCTTTAGCTGAAGAAATTCAGAAAACATTTCCCGAAGCTAAGGTCGTGAAAGCACTTAACACGATGTGGTGCGGGTTAATGGTAAATCCTGCCATGATTAATGGCGGTGACCATGACACTTTTATTTGCGGAAATGACTCCACGGCAAAAGAAAACGTGAAAGAACTTTTAAAATCATTTGGATGGAGTGAGAAAAATATTCTTGATCTCGGCGACATCACAATGGCAAGGGGAACAGAGATGTACTTGCCCTTGTGGTTGAGAATTTGGAGTGCGACAGGAAACGGGGCGTTCAATATCAAAATAGTAAGCTAGAATGAAAACAGTATTTCTCCAGATAATTATCGTGCTTATCGGCATCGCGGCACTCGCTATGTTGATATGGCTGCCGTTAACCGAGGGACGAGCCACGAACTTGGACCTGTTTAGCATCTACTCTGACCCGTTCATCTTGTACGGGTATGCGGCATCCATCGTTTTTTTCTTGGCACTGTATAAAACTTTCAGGTTACTTGGATACATTCGACATGATAAGGTATTCTCGTCAAACGCGGTCAAGGCTTTGAAGAGCATAAAGTATTGTGCAATCATACTAAGCATTTTAATCGTGATAGCAGGATTATACATACGGATATTCCATGACCAAGAAGACGATCCCGCCGGTTTTCTTGCTATTTGTGTCGTGGCTACTTTAGTTTCTATCGGCGTCGCGATTGCTGCCGCGATATTTGAAAAAAGATTACAAAATGCTATAGACATGAAGTCTTGAAAGTCGTTGGTGGCCACTAGGGAAAGTCATTTCAAGAGAACGGGTAATTGAATAAACAAAAAACATGAGAAAAATAATTGCCGCGATCAATATGACGCTTGATGGGATTTGCGACCATACGGTAGGGTTGCCGGATGAAGAAATACATCAACATTACACGGGGTTACTGGGCCAAGGAGACGCCATTCTATATGGCAGGACTACCTATCAACTCATGGAGTTTTGGCGAACATTATTAGAAAATCCTTCAGATGAAAAATCAATGAATGACTTTGCCAAAGCTATCGACAATATTCCAAAGATTGTTTTTTCCCGTACCCTGGAGAATGTTGAATGGAAGAGTGCAACCATAGCAGATCGTGATTTAAACGAAACTGTTTTGGAACTCAAACAACAACCGGGAAAGGACATTTTTGTTGGAAGCCGGAGCTTGATCATTCAACTTTTGAACAGCAAACTTATCGACGAATTTCAAATTTGTATTTATCCTCTTTTAGAAGGAAAAGGGTTGCCGTTGTTTGATCAAATAAACGACAGGGTTGTTTTCAAACTCGTTAAGACCAAAACCTTTAGCGGGGGAGCAATAATTTTGTATTATGAACCCGAAAACAAGTGATAATCATGTGAACCTCCACTCGTGAAGCAACAATTTTGTTAATTTCGAGAAGTTGCCAGACACTCAGCACATTAATAAACAGCCTGCGTGTTAATGGCAGAGATTCGATAATTTTCATTAGTTTCGCGGCAATCAATGAAAACCCGGTTTCTACATTCCCTATCTAGAAAATAGAAAATGAATGGATTCAATAATGAAACCGGTTACAGTTTAATCACACGACAAAATGGAAAGGCTGCACACCTTTTATTATTTTCTTGATTTGGCAGGAACATTCGCGTTTGCTATAAGTGGCGCCACGGCTGCAAGAGAGCGCGGGCTCGACGTGTTCGGGATTTGTGCCGTGGCTTTCACGGTAGCTTGTGGTGGAGGGATTATCCGGGACCTCTGCATCGGGGCAATACCACCCGCGGGATTAGCCACCTGGTATTATATCGCTACATCCATGGTAGCGTCTATCATGACGATGGGCTTGTACTCGATCGTGCGGAAGATAAAGCGTCCGGTAATCCTTTTTGACGCGGCCGGTCTTTCATTATTTGCCGTCACGGGGAGCCAAAAAGTATTGTTCTTTGGCCATAACGCGGGAGTCGCTATACTTTTGGGCATTATTACAGCCGTGGGAGGTGGGATGATCCGCGATGTTTTGTTGAACAGGATTCCCGTGGTGTTAGAGAAAGAAGTCTACGCCTCTGCCGCCTTCTTGGCAACCTTGATCGTGGTATTAGGAAACTATTTTGATTGGCTTACCAGTGATTGGGTGTCGTTGATAGCATTGACCGTGTGTTTTTCGTTACGTCTGCTGGCACTGCGCTATCACTGGAATTTACCGATTTTCTCAAATGAAAAGAACGGTGCAAGAAAGTAGAAGCTGGTCGAGGGGCGAAAGGATTAAAAACCGCTTCCAACGAATTTAATTGATTATTAACTCAAAAAAACGATAGGGTATGGAAATCTTATTAATCTTGGGCCTCGCGATATTCATTTGGTTGTTACCGATTTTAGTCATCATGAGCTCGCGTAAAACCACAGGTGGTGAGAAGCTGGCATGGATACTGGCCGTGATCTTTATCTCCTGGTTTGCGTGGATTTTCTACATGTTACTCGCTCCAATAAAAAAGAAGCGGTAACTGTCACGGACAAGGCAACCCAGTGCCTCATTCACGAAAAATATTGAAAACTTGCTTTGAAAGGAAATGAAAATACTATTAATAGGTGCGACCGGTGCGACAGGAAGTGATTTATTGGAATTGTTACTCGCCGACGGCGAAGTAGAGAGGGTGGATATTTTTGTAAGAAGAAGCCCGGGTATAGAACATCCGAAACTCGTTACCCATGTTATCGATTTCGAAAATCCCGGGGGGTGGGTTGATCGGCTAAAAGGGGATGTTTTATTCTCTTGCTTGGGTACTACACGAAAAGATGCAGGAAGCAAGAAGGCCCAATGGAAAGTGGACTACGATTACCAGTACCGGTTTGCCCAAGCCGCGAAAGAAAACGGGGTGGGGTGCATGGTACTGGTTTCTGCCATGAATGCTTCTGAAAAATCCCCTTTTTTTTACTCCCGACTGAAAGGTCAGCTGGATGAAGATGTGAGAAAATTGGGATTCCCGAAAGTGTTGATCTTTCGCCCCCCATCGTTGATCAGGGAAGGGAGTAAAAGAAAACTGGAAAAAACCGGTGTGAAAGTGATAAATTTTTTAAACACGCTCGGCTTGCTTAAATCGTTGAAACCTCTCGAAACAAGGCATCTTGCCGAGGCAATGCTCAGAGGAGCGAAAACAGCAGGTCTGGGAGAACATATCATTTCAACCTTTGAAACGTAACCTAAGCACGTCGAAAGAAGATTCAGAAAAGGCAGAAGTGTTGGTGGAGTTTTCTGTTCACGAATTAAAAGTTGCCTACGAGAGAAGCGCGGACCTGTTTAAGATGGATATCACGATTGATGATGTAGAAGACACGCTATTCTTTCTATCGAGAATCGAGGCAATTAAAATTGAAGGTATATCCTGTTACTCTTTCTCGAGAATAGAAAGAACAGCCTTCTCTTCATTAGTGAGCCCGGACGGGGCGTCGTTCCCTGTCATTTTTTCGAGGCGGTCAAAATAGGTTTGGAGTGATCCCTCCTCGTAGAGGCTGATCACAAGCGGGTGCACGTAATATTTTTTACAGACAGCCCGTGTGTTTCCCAAATACCCGGCTACTTGATCGAGCGCTCCCACCACCTTTTTCTGTTGTCCCGCGGAGGTTTCGTCCCAGCCTAGTTCCCGCAAGGCCAGAAAAGCGTTCACCGTACCGCCCCAGGTGCGGAAATCCTTGGAGGTGAAATCTTCGCCACTGATCTCCTTGATATAGTCATTTACCATTCCCGAGTCGATGGTGTGCCGATTCCCCTCTTCATCATAATACTGGAACAACTCTTTGCCGGGGATCTCCTTGCAACGCTGAACGATTCGTGCCAACCGCGCGTTCCGTAAACTGATCTCCTGATGCACCCCTTTCTTGCCTTTAAAGGAAAACCTGAGCGTGTTTCCCTTTATGTTGATATGCTTATCCCTGAGAGTGGTAAGGCCGAACGAACCATACATTTTCTCGTAACTGCTATTTCCTACTCTCATGTTGGTACGTTCCATCAGACTCACCATGGCGGCAAGGATCTTCTCCTTGGGTAAACCGTGACGGGCGAGGTCCTTTTCAACGTTTAACCGTATCTTGGGCAACGCGTGGGCAAAACGAACCAAACGGTAATACTTGGTCTGGTTTCTAAGGGCTACCCACGAAGGATGATACAGGTACTGCTTTCGTCGCCCGGCATCTATCCCCGTGGCCTGTAGATGCCCATTCTCTCGCGTGCATATCCAAACTTCTTCCCAAGCCGGGGGAATGACTAACTGCTTGATCCTCGCGAGTACTTCTTTGTCTTTCACCTCTTTTTCTTCCAAAAAGTACCGGAACGTTTTACCCCGCTTTTCCCGGACTATACCCGGTTGATCATCAGAAACATGTACCAAGTTGACCGCCCGTGCCGTCTTCTCGGGGTCACGCAATATGTGATCCATTTTCTTGGACGATATTCGAATGGGGACATCTTCCCCTGTCTTTGCTCGCGACATAAATATCTCATCTAAAGTGCTGCCATCAAACTATCGATCGCTTTCTGCATGAATACAGATTGATTCTCGAAGAGGGACTTCCGAGGATCGCCTTTGACACGCTTCGATACGATGATATTCGACTGTCCCGCTATCGCTATGTACGCGTAACAATCTTTAATCGAAAGTTCCGCCACCGGGGCGGCATAGCCCGTGATGGCCAATCCCAACTCGGCATTGAACGCCAATGCTACCTCCAAGGCCATCTTCTCCGATATCCCTTTGCTCACCGAGTTACACGCCTCGGCGAAGACCGGGTTCACGTGCAAATGCTTCGCTTTCTGCCCCAGGTTATAAAGCGTCATCCCTCCTTGAAAAAAAGAAGTGGCCTCGGGCGCTTGTGAAAGAGCGTTTTGTATCAGTCCAGAAGTGCAGCTCTCGGCAACGGCAATAGTCTGTTTCCGTTCTTGCAATAACCGGCTGATCTTGTTTATCTTGTCGTGATCGAAAATATTCATAGAGTTGTATGCATTAATTCACTTGGGTACTGTTTGCACAGGTTTCATTTAGGTATAGAACACCATTCAAAAACACTTGGTTCAATAGAGGGGCTTATTCGCGCCCCCGCGATGAATGAAGAATAACACGGGTTCGCGCGTGAGCTGTATTTCAGCAACCAGGTAAGCTATTTATCGATCTTCGAGAATTTCTTACGGAAATTCAAGGGGGTGTAGCCGGTGTTTTTTTTAAAGATCCTGTTGGCATTTCGCGCGTCGTTGAACCCCGCATCAATAGCAATATCCCATAAACTCTCCCGAGTGGTTATTAATTTATAAGAGATATATTCTATTTTCTTTTCCAGTATGAACTGGTAAATGGTGGTGTCCATCGCTTCCTTGAATTTCTTCTCGAGGTTCCGGCGACCAAGCGGGACAAGTCGCGCCAACTCGTCGATGGATATGTCGGTAGTGAAATTTTTTTCGATGTATTCTATTACCTGTATAATGTATTCGTTCGAGATATTGTATCTTTCGGTAGATTGCCTCGGTTCAACACGAATGGGCTTTTTGATGATCTTGAAAGGGATGTTCTTTTTATTCACGATCAAAGCATGAAGCTTTTTACCTGCCGCGTACCCGATATCTTCATCATCCGTCACGATAGAGGAGATAGAAGGGTACGATAAATTGCAGATAAGCTCGTCATTATCGACTCCGAGTAAAGATATTTCCTGGGGAATATTGATGTTGTTTATTTTACACATCTCTGCCACCTGGAGAGCGAAATAATCGTCGCACGCGAAAACAGCAACAGGCTTGGGAAGCGACGATAGCCATTCATCCAGCTCCACGTGACTTCGGCTCCATTGGCTGTTAGTCAGGTATTCCGATTCAAAATAATAATAATTCCCGCCCAATTTTTCTACTTCAATTCGAAATCCTTCTGCCCTTCCTTTCGACCAAAGGAAATTTTTGTTTCCATAAAATGCGAAATTCTTGAATCTTTTCTTGGTGAAAAAATCAGCAGCCATCGCGCCTACTTCCATGTAATCGCCGGATATCTTGGAGAACCATTCGGCATCGTCTTCGTAGTTTTGAAGAAAGACAGGAATATCCAATTTTTCCAAGAACTGGATCTCGTGGTACTCCCACTGGACAATAACCGCGTCGATACCCCACTCCCTGATTCGATCCACGATCCCGGTTTCTCCATACAGCACTTTGTAATACAGGGGTAACCGGTAAAATAACCAATTGCCGTTTTCATGTGCATACCGAATCAGACCGGTCAGGAAGCGGCGACTGAACTCGGTGGCAGAATCTATAAGGACAAGTATTTTGATCATTGCTTGTGTATGGTCCGACATAACCCAAACGAGTTTGTCTTCTGTTCATCGCTTAACGAAAATGTTCCATTATTATACTTTTTAACAATTTAATGGATGGAATGTTCTATAAATCGGTATTTTCCCATTGAAATATTCGTTATATGTTACAAGTTATTCGTTAATTATCTTATAAGATGAGCCGTCAGGACTCTATCTTTGTAACGTGTAATAACAAATTTAAAGACATACCTATGGAACGAAAAATTCAGAAATTGTTTTTGATGAGCACATGCCTCTTTTGGTTGTTGATCCCCACTTATAGCCAGAACACGTCTATTAGAAAGGGTGTCGTCATCGATCAGGTGACGAAAGAAACCTTACCGGGAGTGCAAGTAATAGTGAAAGGCACATCAAGCGGAAGCGTGACAAATGTAGAAGGAGCATTTGAAATTGAAGCCAATAATAGCGATTACCTGGTGTTTAGCATGCTTGGTTATGAACCTGCGGAGATCGCGATAGGGAATGAAATCACTTTCAATGTTGAATTAACGCCTACTACCTATGACTTGGGAGAAGTGGTGGTAACCGCGTTAGGTATTGAACGAAGTACACGAACGTTGTCTTATTCAACCCAACAAGTAAAAGGTTCTATCGGGGAGATAAAAGATAATAGCTCTAATATCTTGAGCAGCTTGTCCGGGAAAATATCGGGAGCGGTAATATCTACCGCGGCAACCGGGCCGGGTGCCGCCGCGCGCGTGGTGCTCCGGGGGAATCGCTCCATCAGCGGGAATAACACCGCTCTGATCGTAATCGACGGTGTTCCATACGACAACACGTCATACAGGCAAGCCACGGGTACTACCTATAATTATGGCGGAAGCGACGGGGCAGTGAATATCAACCCCGACGATGTCGCCTCCATCAACGTGCTTAAAGGGCCGTCAGCCGCCGCGTTGTATGGCAGCAGGGCAGCTAACGGGGCCATTATCATCACCACCAAGCAGGGCAAAGAAGGTGGGGTGAAGATCGATGTTAATAGTGGGATGTCGGTAGACCATCCTCATTTATTGATCAATTTCCAAGACGCGTACGGCAGGGGCAACGGGGGAGTCGCGGCAGAAGGAGTGGGGGAGAGCTGGGGAGCGGCAGCTCAAACGTATCCAACCAACGTGAAAGACTTTTTCGAGACCGCGTATTCCTTTAATAACACGGTGAGCCTTTATGGAGGAACGGATAGGATGCAGGGGCTTGCTTCCTATACCAATAATTCCGTGGAGGGGATGATACCCGGTAACAAGTTGGATAGGAATACGATGAACCTGAGAATAAATACCCGGCTTCATTCCAGGCTCACCACCGATGCCAAGGTTACCTACGTGAACCAGAAAATAAAAAATCGCCCGCGCGTGGGTGACGCGGGGACACCCATCGAAACCTATATCATGCCGAGGGACATGAGCGAACAGGAGTTGAAGGATTATGAAACCATCAACCCGAATAACGGGCAACCCGTACGAAAATACTGGACGACCTCTTCCATTTACGACAACCCGTACTGGAGTACCAACCGGACGTCGGTAAACGAAGAACGTAACCGCGTAACGTTACTCGGGTCTGCCAAATACCAGCTACTGGATTGGATAAGTATCTTGGGTCGTGTGAGCTATGACCGGTACGACGATAAGGTAGACGGCTCCTTTTACGATGGCACGGTTTCGTTGGGAGATGTAAGGGCAGGTGGTAAATATTACGAGACCAATGCCCGGTACTCGGAAAGGAATTTTGATCTATTGCTGACGGGAGAGAATAGTATCGCTGAGCACGTGACCCTGAACTATAACCTGGGAACCAGCTTTTTGAAGAGGAAATACGCCACGGTGGCGGATATGGCCAACGGGCTCTCTATCCCGAACATGTTCAGCCTGACAGCAGCTACCACACCCGCTTTTCAGGATGTGGGAGGGTATACCCGGGCTTTGAACTCGGTATATGGTAACCTGCAAGTGGGGTTTAAATCTTACCTGTTCGTGGATGTGACCGGGAGGAACGACTGGTCGTCCACGTTGCCCTCCCCGCATAGTTATTTTTATCCTTCCGTCGGTTTGTCGGCCATACTATCTGATATGGTGAACATGCCTTCCTGGATTAGCTTTGGGAAAATAAGGGCTTCGTACACGCAAGTAGGGAACGATCCGGATCCTTATTTGTTGAAACAGCGATTCCAATTTGCCCTGGGAGCCGAGCAGGGGTTTATTTCACGGAACCAGATAAAGTCGATACAGGACCTGAAGCCCGAAAAGACAAAATCCTATGAAGTAGGCCTCGACTGGCGTTTTTTAGAGGGACGTTTAGGGCTTGATGCCACCTTGTACCAAAGCAATACCATCAACCAGCTGCTATACGTGGGCTTGCCCATGGCCAGCGGGTTCAACCGGCGATACATTAATGCCGGAAATATCGAGAACAAGGGAATCGAGATTCAGTTGAACGCTATTCCCGTGGAAACAAACGATTTCAGCTGGAGTACCGATGTCAATTTTTCAAGGAATATCAATAAAGTGATCGAGCTGGCTCCCAATACCACGCAGGTGAATATTACCGATAACACGAAATATGCCACGGTGATTGTCAAAGAAGGCAGCTCGTATGGCGACCTGTATGGATGGGCGTGGAAAAAGGACGATGCCACGGGGAAACACGTGGTGGACGACCGGGGATTACCGGTAGTAGAGTCCAATCAAAAACTGGGGAATTTTAATCCCGATGCCATGTTGGGTTGGAGCAACCGGTTGAACTACAAAAATTTCAGGCTTTCATTCCTGATTGATGCCCGTATCGGTGGAGAGATGGTTTCCGGAACCGACGCGTACCTGGCAGCCTATGGGGTGGCGGGCTACACCGAAAAATTCAGGGGAGGGGATTTGGTACTGGATGCCGTGAAAGCCGATGGGTCTGCCAACACCACCGCCATTACTTCCCAACAACTGTGGACTACCGTTTCGCAGAACGGACGGGATGCCTGGGGTGATTTCTTCACGTACGATATGACCAACGTGCGCCTTAGGGAATTATCGGTCGGGTATGATTTTAATTTAAAAGAAACCGCGATCGTTGAATCTGCATCAATCTCCATTACAGGACGAAACTTGCTGTTTTTCTACAGGGGAAAATCGGTAATGAATATTAACGGTATCGGAAAAAGAGATAACCCGACGGATCCCGACGCCTCTTTGGGCGCGGGGAATTACCAGGGAGTGGAACTGGGTTTGCCGCCACTGTCAAGGTCCTTTGGTCTTAACGTTAAATTAACTTTCTAATAATCAGTATGATGAAAAAATATATATACAGTTATCTACTATCGTTCGTGCTATTGATGGGCTGTACGGGAGATTTTGAGCAAATGAACACGGATCCTAATAACCTGACAGAGGTGGGTCCACGCGAGATGCCGTTCATGTTTGCCAAGGCGCAATCGTCATCGGCCATGAACCGCAGTTTCTATCAAACGGTACAGAACCTGGGCGCGGACTTGTATGCCCAGTATTTTGCACTGACAAGCACCTCCTTTTCCACGGATCGGTACGTGCTTGTTCCCGACTGGCAACGGCGTTTTTGGACGGTTGTCTACGTGGATACCGCGCCGCAATTGAAAGCCATTAAAGAAAATGCCGAGCCTGGTTCAGGAGAAGCCGCTTTGGCGGATATCCTATGGGTGTATGCCTTTCATCGCTTGACCGATCATTTTGGCCCCGTTCCCTATTTTCAGGCAGCCGAACCGGTCGAAGTAATCCCGTATGATTCTCAAGATAAGATATACGAAGACTTTTTTACCCGTTTGGCGTCGGCCGTGAACACCCTCGAGGCATTGCCGGAAGGAACTACTGTCTTCAAGGGGTACGAACTGATGTATGACGGGGATATTCAAAAATGGATCGCTTTTGCCAACACGTTGCGTCTTCGCCTGGCGTTACGCATATCAAAGATAGATCCGGCCAAGGCGAAAACCGAGGCAGAGGCAGCGGTCGCGGCCGGCGTGCTGTTAAATAATTCGCAGAACGCATTTTTGAAAAAGGCAGAACCGGGTAACGATACCAATGGCCTGTCGCAAGTGGCCGCTTGGAACGAATTCGCGATGAGTTCCACCATAGCCTCTTATTTAAAAGGGTATGAAGACCCGCGTCTAGGTGCCTATTTTCAACCCAACGTGACAACCGGGACATACAACAGTCTAAGAAACGGGTTACCGGCAACGTTGCTGGGGATCCCGAGGAATACCCCTTCACAAAACTCCAACGTGGGAGAATACTGGGCAACCCCGAAAAGCGATAGAACATTTAACCCGAACCTTACCGCCCCGTTCCATGTAATGTGCGCCGCGGAAGCTTATTTCTTGAGAGCAGAAGGAGCTTTGAACGGGTGGAACATGGACGGTACGGCCGAAGAATTATACAATACAGGTATCCAGACGAGCATGGAACAATGGGGAATCGGCGCGAACGAAATCGCCGCCTATATCCAGTCTGATAAACAACCCGTGGCACCGGGTGATAATCAGGAATCTCCCGCCGTGGCATCCATTCCCGTGAAATGGAGCAGCAACGTTGCCGAACAGCGTCAGCAGGTAGGCACCCAGAAGTGGTTGGCTATTTTCCCGAACGGGATGGAAGCTTGGGCAGAATTCAGGCGTTCGGGATATCCTGTCATGTACCCGGTTTTTCAATCGGATAACTCGTTGCTCCCGCAAGGAAGCTTTATCAAAAGATTGCCGTTCCCGCTAACCGAAGAGGCGAATAATAAAGCCGAACTGGAAAAAGGAAAGGCGCTTCTGGGTGGCCCCGACAATGTCGCTACCAACCTGTGGTGGGATGTGGATTAGCCGGGAAGGAAAGAAAACAGGCTGCAAAAACAGGTAATAGAATTAATAACTGAATCTTCGTGCGCGGTTGTATAGCTTGTCGAGATAACAAGCTATACATGCGATGCAAGCGAAACTAGAATCAATAAGAAATGACAACTGAAATCAAACAATTTAAAAGAGATAATCTCGCGGTTCGTGTTTTCACGGATGAGGCTTCCGCTGGAAAAGACAGCGCGGAGTTTGTCGCCCGGAACCTGGATGGCGCGATCCAGGCCAAGGGGCATGCCAACCTGATCTTGGCCACGGGCGCATCTCAGTTTGCCTTTATCGAGACCCTCAAAACACTTCAGGTTGATTGGAGTAAAATTACCGTGTTCCATCTGGATGAATACAAGGATCTGCCTGAAACACATCCGGCCAGCTTCCGAAAATACCTGAAAGAAAGAATCCTCGATTCGGTGAAGCCATTTCAGGTGCATTACATCAACGGCGATGCAAAGGATATTGACCGGGAAATAGCCCGCTACGAGGAACTGTTGAAAGCGGTCACGGTGGATGTTGCCTGCATTGGTATCGGGGAAAACGGGCATATCGCCTTTAATGATCCCGAAGTAGCGGATTTTAACGATCCCGCGCTGGTGAAAATAGTGCAGCTGGATGATACTTCCCGACGCCAACAATTAGGGGAGGGATGGTTCGCTACCCTCGAAGAGGTGCCAAGAGAAGCCATCAGCCTGACAATCCCCGCTATTACGCGTTGTAAAATAATCAGTTGCATGGTGCCGGACAAGCGAAAAGCCAATGCCGTGTACCATACCTTGAACGCGGAGATATCGACGGCATGCCCAGCCACGATTTTAAGAAAACATCCTTATACCGTATTGTTTTTGGATAAAAACTCCGCGTCTTTATTGCAATGAAACGAAGCCTGTTAGTCTTGCTCTTTCTTGTTCTACTTTGTAACGGTACCCGGGGGCAAAATGGCCTCCCGGGTGTCTTTACCGGTGACAGGAATAACGATTTGATCAGCTTCTCGCTCAAGAGGGAGGCGGCAAAAGCTTATAACCTGCTACAGGTACCGGGAAGTAAAGATGAATGGATCACCCGGAGAGAAGAGTTGAGGGATAATATCCTGCGGCACGCGCGCGTGTCACGTAATCCCGATTTGCCGTTGGAATACAAGGAGACGGGTATCTATAAAGGGGAGGGATTTTCGATCAAGAATATTTTCTTCCAGGCACGCCCGGACGTGTATGCGACGGCTAACTTGTATATACCCGAGGGGAAAGGCCCTTTTCCCGCGGTAGTGGTGGCAATGGGACACGCGCGTAACGGCAAACTATATCTCGAATACCAGGCACTGGGACAAACACTGGCGTTGAACGGTTACGTGGCAATTGCCCTCGATCCCTGGGGCGCCGGGGAGCGAACCACCGTGCACGGTGAATTTGAATATCACGGGGCTAACCTGGGCGCGTCTTTGTTGAACGTGGGAGAGTCCTTGATGGGAATGCAAATTACAGACAACACGCGGGCGGTCGATCTGCTCTTGTCGCTTCCTTTTGTTGATAATGAAAATATCGGCGCGACGGGGGCGAGCGGGGGAGGAAACCAGGTAATGTGGCTCGCCGCGCTGGACGAGCGAGTCAAGGCGGTTGTGCCCGTGGTAAGCGTGGGAACTTTCCAGTCGTATATATTGAACAGCAACTGCATATGCGAAGCATTGCCCGGGGGATTGACCTTTACCGAAGAATCGTCCGTATTGGGCCTCATCGCGCCCCGGGCACTGAAAATATGCAACGGGTTGAATGACGCGAACCCGGCATTCCAACCGCGGGAAATGTTGAGGAGCTTCAATGGCACGAAGACTATATACGGGTTCTACGGCGCGGACGCGAACCTGTCTTACCAACTATTTGATACACCGCATGGTTATTTTCCCGAGATGAGGGAGGCCATGCTCGGCTGGTTCAATCTTCATTTGAAAAACGAGGGAACGGGCGCCCCGAAAAAAGAAAAGCCGTTTAGCCCGCTGCCTGAATCCGACTTGATGGTCTTCCCCAAGGGGCAACGCCCGTTAGAGGTGGTTTCTACCGGGGATTATTGCTTTAACCAAGGGTCGCTCCTGCGATCAAGAATGTTATGGGATAGCAATATAACCATTCAGGAGAAAAAAGACACGTTAGCACGCGTGTTGGGGATATCCACTAGCTACAATCCGAGGAGTATTCACCAGTTGCCGGATTCAAATGATTGGGAACGGTATATAATAGAAACAACAACCGGCGATCTCGTACCCGTGCTACTTTTCAAACCGAATAAAAACAGCATGGGGTACGTTTTGATCATTAACTCGAAAGGAAAGGATTCGATTGATGCTGGGTTGATTGATGAGCTTGCAACACGAGGAACCGGTATCTGTATCGTAGATTTATGGGGTATTGGTGAAAGCGCTTCTCCCGAGGCTACACGCGTGGACGGCTCGTTACCGGGGTTTCACACGTTGTCCCGTTCCGCGTTATGGTTAGGCCAAACCATGCAAGGAATCTGGATCGGGCAGTTGGACATCGTCTTGAACTGGCTGGTTAATTCACACCGGGTAGAAGAAATAACCATCGATGCCGATAGAGAATTAGCGGTGGCAAGTGTATTGTCTTCCGCTCTCGGGAATAAGGCCGATAAATTAATTCTCAGGGGAATGCCACTGAGTTATTTATTTGATAAATCGGGTAATATCGATCATTTTTCCATGGCGATCCATATCCCCGGCTTTTTATGTTGGGGAGATATGTCACTTGCCGTTGCCATGTGCAATAAAGATATTACCTTTATTGATCCGGTAACCATTTCCGGAAGGGAGTTAAGTAGCAACGAGATCGAAAAGTTCAACCATGAACTCGATCACTTTAGCTCGCTCCTGGGGACACGTTTGAACGTTCATGGAAATTAGACATTTTGTAAAATAAATTTATTTGACCATGCAAGTTAATAGAAGAAGTTTCCTTAAGATAACAGGAGCGGCCACTGTATCGGCCCTATTACCGATGAAAGGGCTAAGCAGCGAGATACCGGCTGGAAATCAACCCTCGGACAACTCCTTGAAGAATATATACAAGGAGGCGTATAAAAAACATCCCCAGAAGTTTAACATGTGCGGGTATGCCGTGCCTAAACTCGAAACCGTGAGGGTTGGCTTCGTGGGTGTCGGATCAAGAGGAAGTGCCGCGGTAGAAAGAGTGAGCCGTATTGACGGGGTCCGGATAGTGGCTATCTGCGATGAATTACACGAGCATGCAGAGAGCGCGAAGGCGCGTATCCAGACACCGGGACACCCGGCCATCATCTACTCGGGGAAAGAAGATGCATGGATGGAGATGTGCAAGCGGGAAGATATCGACCTTGTCTACGTGGGTACTCCCTGGGAATTACACGCTCCCATCGGGATTTACTCCATGAAGCATGGTAAGCATGTTGCATTGGAAATTCCCGCGGCAACTACCGTGGAAGATTGCTGGCAATTAGTAGAGACTTCAGAGAATACTAAAAAGCATTGCGTGATCTTGGAGAACTGCTGCTATGATTTTTTTGAATTGCTTACCCTGAACCTGGCACGCAATGGGTTTTTTGGGGAGATCGTACATGCCGAAGGAGGCTATATTCATGAAATAGGCGAAAGCTTGTTCTTCCGGGGAAAGCCCGGCCGTAGTTGGCGATTAAACGAGAATATGAAAAGGAACGGCAATCTCTACCCGACACATGGGCTGGGACCCGTGGCGCAAATCATGGATATCAACCGGGGAAACCGGATGGAATACATGGTGTCGATGTCTTCCAACGACTTCTTGATGAACCACTATGCCAAGGAACTATCCCGGGAAGAAGATTATTTTAAACAGTTCGAAGGTGCGTCCTTCCGGGGAAACATGAATAATTCGATCATAAAAACGGTAAAAGGACAAACCATCCTTATCCAGCACGATATCACCACTCCTCGCCCTTACTCGCGATTGCACACCATAAGCGGGACAAAAGCAACCGCGCAGAAATACCCCCTTCCTCCTCGTCTATCCGTCGCTGAAGATCATAAAGAGTGGTTATCGGAAGAGAAATACAGGGAGATTGAACTGGAATACAATCCTCCCATCGTGAAAAAGATGCAAGATATTGCCAAAGAGATTGGAGGGCACGGGGGAATGGATTTCCTGATGGATTGGAGGTTGGTGGATTGCTTAAGGAACGGCCTTCCCGTGGATATGGATGTCTACGATGCTGCGTCGTGGAGTGTTATTGGCCCGTTAAGCGAATGGTCGGTAGCCAACCGTTCGGCACCCATCGATATCCCGGACTTCACGAACGGGGCTTGGAAAACAAACCAACCCCATGATATCTCGTTAAAGAACGGGGGAACCACGGGCGTTATCGGGTAAGTCACTTTTTGAAACAGGTAAACTAACGCGGGGATCGTAAGACGATTCGTGGGGATCGAACGCTTTAGTTGTCTTTAAGCAACGTGTAAAACTTGAATGAAATAATACTTCCTGAATGAACAGAAAAGTTTTTTATATTTCGATGGGTATCTTGGCCGTGATGTATTTTGTCTTCGGCCTGGTATCATGGGTGAATGCAATCCTGATCCCTTACTTCAAGATAGCTCTTGAACTGACTCATTTTCAATCTTATTTCGTTACTTTTGCCTTTTATATTGCCTATTTCGTGATGGCCATCCCGTCGGGATTATTACTAAACAGGGTAGGGTATAAAAAAGGGATCATGTACGGCTTTCTCTTCCTCTCGTTGGGTGCTCTTATTTTTGTCCCGGCAGCTCTCGTGCAACAATACTCGGTTTTTCTCGTGGGATTATACTGCCTTGGAACCGGGCTGGCCATTCTTCAAACGGCAGCAAACCCTTATGTCACCATTATCGGGCCAATCGATAGCGCGGCACGGCGAATGAGTATAATGGGTATTTTTAACAAGTCCGCGGGAATCATTGCTCCCCTACTTTTTGCCGCGGTCGTGTTTAAATCGACCGACGACAGCACCTTTGCATTGCTTGAGGCGGGTACACTTTCCGAAACAGAGAAGAGTATTATTCTGCAAGAGCTGATCCGAAGGGTAATCATGCCCTATTCCATTCTTGCCGTTCTTATGCTCTTGGTTGGCATCGGCATAAGGTATTCGGTGCTGCCGGAAATAGAAGAAAAAGAGGACGAACCCGTGAAAGGGGACGATGTCTTACCGCCGCTTGTAAACGCGCCAAAGAAGTCTCTTTTAGATCATCCCTATCTTATTTTTGGGGCCATAGCGATTTTCTTGCACGTGGGTACGCAAGTGGTGGCCATAGATACCATCATCAATTATGCCGGATCGATGGGGATCGGCCTGCTGGATGCCAAATTCTTTCCATCGTACACGCTTATATGTACCATAATCGGTTATATGTTGGGCATCTTGCTTATTCCCCGGTTTGTTTCACAAAAGGCGGCGTTGAAGTTTTGTACCACGCTGGGGCTGTTTCTTTCGTTAGGGGTAGTATTATCCGATCATACCGTCACGTTGTTCGGTCATACGGCCAATATCTCGATATGGTTTTTAGCCTCGATAGGTTTTCCCAACGCGTTGATCTATGCCGGTATCTGGCCCTTGTCGATTCACAACCTGGGTAAGCTGACAAAAACGGGCTCTTCCCTTCTGATCATGGGATTGAGCGGTAATGCCATATTGCCATTAATTTACGGGGCGATAGGAGATCACCACGGTTTAAGAGCAGGGTACTGGGTGTTGATCCCGTGCTTCCTCTATCTAGTGTGGTTTGCTTTCCAGGGACACACGATTAATTACTGGAAAAGAGAAAAAATACCGACGAAATGAAAAGATTGATCATTGAAGGCGGCAAGGTTATTTTTGCCGACCATATAGCGGAAAATGTATCCCTTATCTGCGAGGGAGGGAAGATTCGGGATGTTGTTCCTTCATCCGCTGTTGTTCTTTCAGGCTCGGATGAGCGGATCGATGCCTCGGGACAGTACGTGTCACCCGGGTTTATTGATATTCATCTTCATGGCGGTGGAAGCCATGATTTTATGGACGGCACCGTGGAGGCTTTTCTCGGGGCAGCCGAATTACATGCCCGTTATGGTACCACGGCCATGGTACCTACTACCCTGACAAGCACGACCGAAGCCTTGATGAACACTTTCTCGGTGTATCGTGAAGCGGTGAAAAGGAACACGAAAGGAGCCAAGTTCCTCGGGCTGCATCTTGAAGGCCCTTATTTCGCGTACAACCAACGGGGAGCGCAAGATCCCAAATACCTTCGTAATCCCGAGCCGGAAGAGTACACGCGTATTCTTGCCTCGTCGGGGGATATCGTCCGTTGGAGCCTCGCTCCCGAGTTACCGGGCGCGTTGGAACTGGGACGTGAGTTAGTGTCGAGGAATATCCTCGCGGCAGTGGCACACAGCGACGCGGTGTGTGAAGAAGTAGAGCTGGCCTTTAAAGAAGGGTTTTCCCATATCACGCATTTATACTCGGGGATGTCCTCCGTGACGCGTCGCCATGCCTTTCGGTACGCGGGAGTAGTGGAAGCGGCTTATCTTATTGACGATATGACGGTAGAGATCATCGCCGATGGGGTGCATCTTCCCCGTTCGTTGTTGCAGTTCGCCTACAAGTTCAAAGGAGCCGATAAGATAGCCCTCTGTACCGACGCGATGCGCGGGGCAGGCATGCCGGATGGCGAATCGATCTTGGGGAGCCTCGATGAGGGACAACGAGTGATTATCGAGGATGGGGTAGCCAAACTGCCCGATCGCTCGGCTTTCGCGGGTAGCGTGGCCACGGCCGACCGGCTGGTACGAACGATGGTAAACGTGGCAGGAGTGTCATTGACCGACGCGGTAAAGATGATGACCTTAACGCCCGCTCGCATCATGAAGGTTGACAGTCGGAAAGGGGCTATCAAGCCCGGCAAGGACGCGGATATCGTGATCTTCGATGAAAACATACAGGTGTCGTACACGGTATCGGAAGGAACTATAATACACGATGCATCAGGAGAGATCGTTAATTAGTTGTTCTTTATCCTGAAGATGTTCGGCGTTTTAATTTTTAGTATAAATGAGTATCTCTATTGGTAAGGGAATTCCGGGAGTCAATTTAAGATCATAGCGTAATGCCTTTTGATCCTCTTTCTCGATCTCACCGTATGATCCCGATATGGTTGCTTGGGTAGAAGATAATCCTCCCTCCGCTCCATCCGGTAATTGAATACCATCGGGGAAATCTTCCGGATCAACCGTTTCTCCATTGGGAGGCTCGGCTTTAAAGGTGCCATTACTCCCTTCAAACAGCACGGTATGACCGGGTCCTTCTTTTACATTCATGACGATATTTACCGTCATCTCGAAAGGCATGGCACCCGCTTGGAATTTTTCAAAATGGAGCCGTAGGCGACCGTCCCCCAGGTCGTCAAAATAAATGGTGTGCTCTCCACTCGCCACGGGATTGGTTCCCATGAAGGCGGGGGTGATTCGTGCCGAATAGCTTCCGGCTAAATTGTATTTCAGGATCAATTCTTTGCCATCCATCCCGTCGTTATCCTTGTTACAGGATAGTACAAGTATGCCAAGGAGGAGGCACAACCCGTACGTCTGTTTTCTTTTAATCATATTTTCTGTTTTTACTTTTACTTTTAACTACTCTTTCGTCATGCTTAATAAAAACAATCCATCCGAAATCGTCGCCAGCAACGTGAGCCTATTAGCATCCAAGTGCTGAATCTCGGTATTATTGATTACCATCGGGCCTAACGGGATAACCGTGTTAATGGTAATAACCCCTTCTTCGTTCATTGACCATGTTCCCGTGTTGTGCGTGAATTGCAAGGGACTGGTTACCTCGAAATGAAAACTCCCGTCGGCTTTGAAATCAAAATATTTTTGCGCCACGGTGGCGAACATATCGTAGGGTGGGGTAGCTGCCGTTTGTTTGATGATCACGCGCGACACAGTCTGGTCTGATTTCCACCGGTGTGCCTGCATCAACTGGCGGGCGGTATCCCATCCTTCGCTATAAGCCGCTTTGGCGGATATTTTTTCCAATCTAACCGTTTCGGATACCTTGTCATCTTTTGAAGCGTAAGCAATCAACTGTTGCTCGTAGCCTACCAGTTGATCTACCGTGAAACTGAAGCTGCCCGATGCATCAGCTGTTATCGAACGCAACAGCTGGCCATTGGCGCCGTCGTACTTGAACGTGACTTCACTGCCCGCGTCTGCCTTGCCGCTAATGGTGGCTTTGCCTTCCGAGACCGAGACCTCGATCCCGGAAGGTATGCTAACCTCCGGATCCTGCTTATCGGAAGGATCGTCTTTAGCGCAGCTGTACTGGAAGAATACCAGTAGGCCGAGGAGGTACGAAAAGAATTTTAATCGTTTCATGTTGTTATTATTTTATGGGGTTGCCCGACAGATTATCTCGTCGAACAATTCACCCCGTTATCTATATTGTTGAATTCAAGTTTTACTCGCGTCATGCATAATCCCTTGCGAAAGTAACTTCTAACCTTACACGTCTAACTCGGGATACGGGTTGTATTCCTCGTTGAAGCTGTGCGTGGTAATAGTCTCGTCTTTCGTCCAGGAGATGATATAATCGATGTAGACCGTTCCATCTGATTCTGAAAAGAGTTCGCGGATTACAAGGGTTTCTGTTGTTTCCGCGTCAAAAGTAACCTTGATACGGTGTGTCGTGTCATCAGGCAAACCCGGGGCGTAAGTATGGGCGTCCGCGTGTTCTCCCATGAGGGTATATAGATTGCCCTCTTTGGTTATCTTGAATTTTTCATACCAAGAACCGGTATTCCTCATGTGGAAATAGAGCCTGTTTTTCTTATCAATGACCACGAAGGGAGCCGAAGGCATGTGATTGTCGTTGGCACCTTCAAATACATATTCAATGAGATCCCAATCCACCCCCTCGATGGGAGTCATAAAATAAAACGTGGCAGGCATATAGAGTGTATGGACTTGGTTACTGTTGAATCCCATTGCCTGTTTCAGTTCCGCGATAAGCTCCGCTTGATTTTCCTCTTCGGTCAGTTCCAGTTCCGGCATGACAAAAGGGTGGCCCATTGACAGTATAACTGATTCAACGGATGGTACTCCCCTGACGATGGTTACCTCGACCGGTACCTGTATGATTTCCGCGACGTCCTCTCCCGGTTTACGGCTATTTACATCCGCCTTAAAGACAACTTTGTCGCCCTCGTTTTCTATTGTCACTTCGCGAATGTCATGCAAGGTAAAATCATACGGGAGGGAGGCTGTAATCAACTGTTTCATCTCGAAACTTAGTTGTTCATCCGCGTAATTCCAGTACCAGTAGGTGTCGTTTTCACTTAATGGCAGGTCCTCGCCAACGATAAAGCTGAATTTACTACCCAGTTTTGTACCACTATCATTGTTTACAGTTGTTGTTTGAAAGTTGATGCCCATTGTTTTGGCAAACATGTTCGGCGCCCAGCCTAATCCACTTTCGGAGGTAAAAGGCACGTTTTCCTTCCAGTTTGCCGCGTTGTTCAAAAAGTTGACGGATGTTATTGTCCACCGTCCTTCCAGTTCTAATGTTTGAACCGGCTCTTCCGGTCCCGGGTAATCGTCTTTCGTACAAGATTGCACGACAAATAATGCCAAAAAGGCTGTGGTTATCAGTAGGATCTGTTTAAATGCATTCATTGTTTTGTTATTTTATTGTTGGTTTGCTTATGCTGTCTATTCTCTTCGCTCTCTTTTCCTTTAATAATAAACGGTATACTGATCAAACCAGCTTGGCTTGTTGATAATAGTACTGCCGGCCGGCAGGTAAAAAGTGGGAACGAGGCCATTGACCGAATGATTATGCGCTTGTGCCGCCGCTTCCGATAAATTTTCAGGAAGAATTAATGCAATGGGCTGATCCACGGATTGATTAGCATGGAGGCAGATGTATGTGAGATTTGTCAAGTTACTTAAATCCAATGTGGCATCTTCCGACAATCTAAATGACCCCATGTGTAGCTTTTCCAGTCCATCGTTCAGCAACACCTTTTCTACTTGATTAACACGAAGACTTTTAATTTCCGTTTGACGTGTATCCAGGTTTTTTATCGTGGGAGAAAAATAAACCGAGTCCGCTTTTACATTGCTAATTTTAAAGTCCAGGTCAGCATCACCGCCGACACTTATTATTTTCGAACGTAACCCGTCCAAACTTCCTGATGGGATCTTATTACCCCCGACCGTCGAGAAAATTCCTCCATTCGAGAACAATTCCAGCTGATGGTCGGGATAGATTATATTGCCCAGTTCAATCCCCGATAAGGCAATCTCCTCAAGCTTATGGTTTCCGGAAAGATCCACCTGTAACGGCACGTATTCATAATCTTCGTCAGGGAATGCGTTCGCGACGTCCGCGGGATTGACAACCCATCTGAACAGTTTCAACTCCGGTAGGTGCTCCAATCCCTTTACCCCCGTTGCAAGGTTGTTATAAAAGTGAAACAGGGTGGTCGCGGGATAATTTTTAAAGCCATGCAATACACCTCGGCTGTTGGGCATCTTGGTATAAGGAGCCAGGAAATTGGTGCCCAACCAAACTTCATCGCCCAACGTGGGGTTATCGTTCGCGGGCGGGATAAAGAACAAGGTGTCGTTTTCCGGTGATACCACGTACAACGCGTTGTTCTCCGCGATGCTCCTGTATTTTCGTAAGCTGTCCTGCAGGTTTTTCTTGACCGCGGGATCATTTAACTTGTCGAATACATCCCCCAATTTCTCGAAGCGAAACATGCGGATATATTCCATGGCCCGCTTTGCCTGGTAGGTTTGGTATTCCGCGGAGTTCTCGTCAAATTCCAGTTCTTTGTCTACAATAACCAATCGCTCTTCGGTACAAGACCAAACGATCAGGAAAGAGAATACCAGTATAAATAGTTCTATCTTGTTCATGTTGTCACGCGTTTTAAAAAGCCGTCTTGATATTAATAGTTTCGTTCACATCAAAGGGTACCTTGGATAAAAAGAGGTAGAAGATGGCATCGTTGGTGGTAATCCTGCTCCAGAAACCCTCGTCCCTCTTCTCGATCAGTTCAATGGCATAGTACCGCTGTTCCTGCACGCGTATCGGGAGTCCTTCCACGACCCCTACCTGGGTAAGGTGTTCTCCATACACGGGAAGATGGAAGAGTAGTTCGCCCACGCTGTAAAAGAAGGCCTCGTCGGTACGCACGAAAATCTTGTTTCCCTTTACCTCCCACGTGGCATTGGATGCCAATATTTTTCCCTCGGGGAGTATTTTCAAGAACTCGCCGCCGAAGGTACGTTCAAAAACCTTGTAAGCAATGGTTGCCGTACCGTCTGCCCTCAGGTCGAAAGCTTGACCCGACAACACGGTCGGTGTAGAAAGCAAGAGATCTTCGATATGGGTAACACGGATGATGTCTTCTTCCCGGTAGTTGCCGATCTCTGCTATCTCGCCGTAGTTGGGAGAAGCCCAAGTACCTACAAAGTCGTCTACATCAAGCGGTGCGGTGGATATGGCCTGTTGATCCACCCAACGGAAATCCTCGGCACTGGTTTCAACGGGACTACTTTGGTACGAGCTGTTCGTGAAGTCAAACTCCATCATCCGGTTGCCAAAATCCATGGAAACCGTTAACATTGTCACCTGTTCTTGTGCCTCCATGTTCAAGACTTTTATCTTGGCGGTGGTGTTGGATACCGGGGTCTTGGTATTTAGTATGATGGCGTTTTCTTCCGTTTTTGTTACCTGCCAGTTGCCTCGGTTATGGATAAAAACATTCGGAAAAAAAGGAGGCCGGAACATCATGCTGGAAGAGCCGTCTCGGTTGAGCGTTATATTTTGAAAAGCCGCCATGTACAGGAGCGAGGCTGCCGCTTCGGAAGGGCTGGGCACGTTTTCTTTGCTTTCCCATACCAATCGAGCTCCACCGGCGCTTAGCCGCGGATCTTTGTACCACGTCTGGTTGGATATTTTCTGCATGATCGGATCGCTCAAATCAGGCGTGATCGTGGTGTTTTCCACGATTACATCTTCTTTCGCGCAACTGGTGGCTATCAGCAAAGCTATAGCGAAGAGTAGTTTATATCTTATTGTTATCATTGTCTTTTTAATTAAGAGTTAACGTGAATTCTTTTAACCCGTCCGCGTAGTATCGTGTATAGCTATCGTCGCCCGGCTCCGCCTTAAGCAAGTGCGGGTACATGCTCAAAATCATCCTCGGCTTGGACAGTATCAGGCTGTTGCTCCGTACGGCGTACTCGTATTCGAACACCCACTCCCTCTCTACTTTGCCCACCCCTTCCTGATTGGGGTCGATGGTATTCCGAAGGTGGAAATAAAAGAAAATCTTGTTACCGTAAACCCTGTATTCCGCGGGATCCAGCAGGTCTGCCGTGGCAAACTGCCGGGTGCTATAGCTGTTTTCATCCTGTTGGGTATAAAAAGAACCGTTCGGCTTGGGGATATACGGGAAAAAGAAGAACTTTTGGATATCCATGCCGTTATCTCCTTTGAGCACAAAATCAAAGTTGACGATAAACGTGGCATGCGGGTTTTCAGGCGTGCCGCCCACGATCTTGTTCTTGAGCAGCCAGTTTTTGTTCGTGATGCTTTCGTTAACGGTCAAAGATTGTTTCGCATCATCTATTTTTTCATCAAAAACAGCATCGATTTCCGTTACCCTATTTTCGAACTTGACAAAACGATCATCAAACCGGAGTTGCCGTGGTGATTGGCCCAACAGGGTGCGGTTCAATATATTGGTTTCGAACTTTGCCTTGTAGAGGTCGAATAACGTGGCGGGCATGTCGGCAGACACTCGCGCGAAATTAGCATTCATACGCACCGCCAAGTCCGTGCGCGCGTTTCTCCACTGCACATCCCCGTCGTCCAAGTAATTTGCCGTCTCGGTCAGGAGTTCATACTGTACAAAGTGACGGTAACTGCTTTCGGCTTCGAGAGGATCCTCGAATGAAAGGTCGAAAAGTTCGTCCAGCTGTTCTAATTTTTGCTTTTTATCAAGAAGCAAAAGCGTGTCTTCGTCCATATCCAGCTCTCGGGTACAGGAGCTGAGGATTCCAACCGCGAAAGCGGCAAGGAGTAGAGTTGTTATTTTGATTTTTTTCATTGATTGTATATTTATTAGTGTATGTTATATCGTGAACTCCAGGCTGGCGCTCACGTATCGTTTCGGTTGCGAAAAGCGTGAAATGGTTTTCGTTCCCTCCCTGAAGAAATTCTCTATATGGGGAAGCAGCGCCGGGTTCGTTAATTGCCTTAAATCGTCCCATCGCCAGTACTTTGTATTGAAAATATTATAAATACCGGCGCGCAACGTGAGGTTCGGCGTGAACTGGTAATACCCGTAGAAATCGAAGGTATAGGCATCGTTCAGGAATAAACCGGGGAAAGTGCGATGAATCTCCCGTTGCGCGGTGCTCTCGATAAAGCGGGTCTCCTCGCGCTTCTTGGCTTGGAATAAGTTGGCCACCAGGTTAACGTTCCACCGCTGATCGCGGGAAAGGTATTCCAGCCCGGCAAAACCGGTCAACGGCTGCACGCCAAGCATGCTGGTACCATACGAGGTGCTGCCCTTGGCGTAACCTGCGGCGGCGTTCACCCTAAAGCCCCGTAACCCGCTGTATATCTCTTCAAGCTGCACGTGCAACTTGGCATCCAGTCCCCAGAGATCGGCCGACGCCCGGTTGACATTCTTGGCGTACGAGAGGTTCTTGGTGCTGTTGTCCAGCTCGTTGACAACCTGTATCGTTCCTTGTTCTATGTCGATAAAATCGGTATAACCCGTGTGATACAGGTTGATCACGTAGGTGCCCAGGTTGCCGTTTCCGGCAATCTCTACCTCGTGATTGATAGAGGTCTCGGGCTTTAGGTCGCGGTTGGACAAGACCAGGAAAGAGGGCCATGAATTGAAATACTGGAAATACCGCTCCTCGGTGGTGGGCACCCGGAAACCGGTGGAGAACTTGTACGCGATATTCAGGTAATCCGAGAACCGGTAATTGGCTGTCCCCAACCACGAGATACCTTTGTCGGTATCGTTGACCCGGCTTTGGTTCATTTCCACGTTCCCGATATGTTGCATCAGGTAGTCGATATAGTAGGTGTCGTTGTGATAATCCCAACCGCGGTCGCGTGTTCGGAACAGGTCATAACGTGCCCCAAGGTACACGTCCAACCGGGGTGACAAACGGATATTATCTACCAGGCTGAAATGGTAGTTCAACCGGTCGATAGGCCGCTGGAATGAATACGCGTTGATAAAAGTGCCCATCGGCTCACCAAACTCGTACCGTTTACCCATGCGCACGGTGTAACCGTCCACGTTGTTGAAGGCCACGGGCCTTTCCACGTCCACGTTGCGGCTGTCATTGTACCTGTTTGCTATAGATGCCGTCAACGAGAAGTTGTGCCTCCCCAAGATAGGAGAGTTTATCTCGTGCAGGTCGAGGGTGGCTTTCACCATTTTATCCCTTACTTCCTGGCCGCGGTATTTATCCCGCCTTCCCTCGTAAATAAGTTCGTAGCTGCCACCCCCGTAGAAATTGGGGCGGTAATACTCCGACCAGGTGGCGGCATCCAGGTAAATGTCTTGAAGATTGGTGTTTACATTGATTTTTCTAATCCATGAGAATTCCGGAACGTAGCTGTAACTCAACGTGAACGAATGGCTTAACGTTTGGTCGTGGCCGTAGTAGTAGGGCTTGTCGGCCGAGGTGAATATATCCAGCGGTTCTTGCGACCAGATCTCGGAGTCGACCCGTTTATTGAGCATGTAGTAATGAAAATCGAACCGGTGCTCGATACCGGGTGTGAACCCGATTTTAGCCAGTAGCGTCTGTTGATTGTATGACATGGGATCTACTTGGGTGGTGGTGACGTTGCGGGACAACTCGCCGTAGCCGAAATTCTGTATTTCACTGCCATGCCTGTCGGCAAACATCACCAGTCCGTCCCACTGTTTTTTTCGGAACCCGGCACCTGCAAGGTACATCCGCATCCTGTCTTTCCCGTTGTAGTTCCCTTGCACGGTCACCCCGTACTCTTTGCCCGGTTGAATCAAGTCTCCCGGCCGTTTGGTGGAGTAATTGACCGCGCCACCCAACGCGCCGGAGCCGACGCTAAACGAAGCCGCTCCCTTTTGAATATCAACGGCAGAGACGAAGTAGGGGTCAAATTCAACACGCGAGGCGTTGGAAAGCCCGTAGGCACTGAAAACCATATTTTCGAGAACTTCGGGCTGCTGGATACCATCCACGCTGATTGCTACCCGGTTGGCCTCTACACCCCGGATGGCAAAACCCCGTGTCCCGCCCCGGGTACCCGAGTAGGAGATGCTTACCCCCGGGATATACCGGATGAGATCCCGGATATCAGAGGTCATCTCCTTGGCCAACTGCACTTGCCCGATCTGGGTGCTCCCGATATCTTGCCTTACCTGCCTCCGCGCGGTGACGGTGACCTCGTCCAATGTCTTGCTCCATAAACTATCCACCTTGACAGCCGTGGTGTCTTTTTGGGTTTTAACTTGCTGTCCTGCAATAGGAACGATATGTAACCCGCACCAAATGATAAAAAGCAATGTTGTTTTCTTCATTTTCTTCACTTTATTCAATTGGTTAGGTATACTTCTTGCGTTAGCTCGTACAATAAAAGGGTTCTTCCATTGTACTCGGCCGCTGTTCCCACGTGAAGCGTTACATCAGGGTCTGGGAACAGAATGCTTTTGAGCGAAAGCATGAAGGTGCGTTCGCATTGGTCACGTTGCGCCGGATCGGCAATCAACTCGCATCCCTCTTCCTGTTTCCTTTTGAAGCTGAACACGAGGTCTACCGGGATTTCTTGTCCGCCGGCTATGTTCAGCGGGTATGCCAGGATAGTGAGTTCGTCCGGCTGGCGGTCATAACGGTATAGCCGCCCTCTCAAATCGATTCGACTATACCTGTCTATATCGTTCTCGTTATAGGATAACCCCAAAAATGGCGATGAGAAATTGGCTATCTCATTGCGTATGTCAAACCAGAGATAGCTGCTCCCGTTCGAGAGACGAAAGATTTTAGAATAGAGCAACGTGTTGTCTCCATAGACCTCTACCGGGTTGTCCGCCGTAAAATCTTCGTTATGGTTGAATTCACGCTGACAGGAGATTACAGACAGGGTTGCCAGTAACGTGTATAGTAGTGAGTAAATTGCTTTACCTCGTTTCATGTGATTTGTTTTTACATTTTAGTTCCTGTTACTGAAGCCTTGACAGGAACCGGTAACATCGGGTCGATAAACAGCACAATGGCTCCTGACTTTCTTGCATATTTGCCTATCAGTTCCGCGTCGTCGCTTTCGGGAAGAGGAGCCCCGATAGGGCCGTCATCGTTCGAAGTACGCACGATCCCATCCGATCCCCGGAGATAGATCGTGTCGGTTGTAGCTTCCAACAGGCATCGCACCTTGATGGAGAGTTGCAGGGGCATAAAGGCGGTATTGAACTTGTCGAAATAGACATATACCGCCCCGTTGGATAATGAATCAACGCGGATCTCTTTTTCTCCCCGGGTCAAGTATAGCTGGGGGATTGTCCTTGTTTCCGCGTCGTAGTATACCAGTCCGATCTCAGCGGCATAGACTCCCGCCAGCTCGTTTGTAAGGAGCTGTGTGCCGTAATCCTCGTTCAGGTAATCGTCCCTATCGGGCAACAACTCTTCCCGTCCATAGTCGGGGGAGAGCCAATCTTCCCGCTCACATCCTACAAGAAGGAGAAGCATGCAACCGAGAGAGAAGAATAACGCCCTGCTAATTACGGTAATCACGCTATAAGGTATCCGCGGAAACATTGTCAACTATATTTTTCGTGTTAAAAAGGTGATTGCCCTCAAGTTTTCTTCATACTTGCGGAATATTTTACGCATGCCCAATACCCTCTTGCGCATGGCGGGGTGTGTCAGGACGTTAAATCCTATCTTTAGCGTTCTAAACACTCCTTCATCGTTGATAACCCGTTTCGGTTCCAACAGGTACATGTTATTTGTACTATAGCTCACCACTTCCAAACCGGCATTGGCGAACAGCTCTTTCCATTCAGGGATGGTGATCGGCCGGGCATTCACTTGGATGGCAGTGGCCAGATCGTGATAGATCCCTCTTTTCAGTGTTTCAGGAACATTGTCCGGGATCAGGCAGATCTCGTGAATGGCGTAATACCCTCCCGGACGCAATATCCGTGCTGCTTCCGAGATAATGACTCCTTTGTTCCGGTTGCTCTGCATGGTCAGCATTGCTTCGCAGTACACTTTGTCGGCACTCGAGTCGGGAAGCGTGGATTCCGCGGCGTTGGCCACGATCAAGCGCATCTTATCGTATTTCACTCGCTCGCGGACAATATTTGCTGCCTCTTCATTGATCTCCACGGCTGTGTATGATTTCGGAGAAAAAGAACAGGTTTTTTTTGCCGTTAAGCCTAACCCGGGAGCAAACTCCACCACGTCATCCCCGGTAGTGATATTTAAACTCTCGATCATTTTGTCGGTCAGTTCAATCCCCCCGGGACGAAGCACTCGCTTGCCCAGTTTTGCCAAGATCCAGTGCCCCTGCTTGGTATTGAGTTTTTTTTCTGTTTTTGCCATTTTGTTTAACTTGTTAATCGTTACTCACTATTTTATTCTCCGTTTATTCTATTTTATTTAAAGCGAATAGCTTATTCCCGCGTAGAGTGCCCGTGTTGCTCCCGGCATGAAAAACGCCATGTTTTTTGCCGTGAAATCGGGGAACGGGATGGCCGGTTCGTGTATTTCGTCGCTAATCACGTAGCTGGCCGCGTAATACCGGTTGAAGATATTTTTTCCTTCCAAGTAGAAGGTGCAGCTACCTATTCCTTCATAGCCTATTCGAAACCCGAACAGCGAGAAAGGAGGTTGCTCCAACGTGTTGCTGTGGTCAATAGGGGTAGCCCGGGGTTGCCACTCCGCGTTGAACTCCAGGAATCCCAGGCCGGGGTAGCGATACTCTACCGCGCCTGCCAAGTAATGGGGTGGAATACCGGCCAAACGGTTTCCTTGATATTCACCGGTGGTAAAGCGAAACTGGCTATACGTGTAGGTTCCCAGTAAAGAGAAGGTATCGTTCATCGCCGAAGAGAAGATTCCCTGGAAAGGCACAAGACGGACGCCCAACTCCAACCCGGTATGTTCGGTCTTGGGGTAGTTGCGTGTTTTTTTCACGCCGAGCACGAAATCTTTTACCTCCAGTAGTTCATTTTTCACCTGGGAATGATAGAACGAAAGATTCCAAGCGTAGCGCTCTCCATTGTACCGCGTTCCTACCTCGAACGTGGTTGCCGTCTGTTTGTCTAACTCCACCGCGAACAACTTCTTGGGACTGGTATTGATGTTTTCCGACACTTCCGTACCGATCAACTCGTCGAACGTGGGCGGCTCGTAACTTTGGCTGATATTCGCGAAGAACTGTATATCCTTTTCTTTTCCCGCGTTGTAAATAGCTCCTACACGGGGATTTACCGCACGGTATGCTTGTTTGTTGGAGCTATTCTCCGAGTAAAAGTAACGATACTTGCCCGAAGAGTGGCTATACCATGGGCGAAGTTCCGGGGAAGGGAACACGTCTCGACTATCCCGCTCGTTGTATGCCAGCTGCAGGTTTCCAACGATTGCTAATCGCTCTGAGAGACGCCAATGATCCTCCAGGTATAGCGTGGCATTCAGCGCCTTCAGCTTGTCTCGCGAGAACATGAATGAATCAAATCCATCTTTATTGATATGCCCGCGCCGGTCGGTGAAACCATAACTGCCTAAAAAACCTCCCGTGAAGGAGTGATTGCGCCAGTTTTGGCTGAACTCGGCCTTCACCCCCGTGTCGTGATAGTACGAATGTTGCGTGGAGATAACGATCGGGAATACAAAGCGATCATCGGCGTATTGATAGGAGGCAGATAATAACAATTGGGAATCATTCGAAAAACGAAATACCGTGCGGTCGGCAACCCGGAACAGGCTAAGTTCCCGTTTGGGTTTATCCCGAAGAATGTTGGGCCCCATCGTGTACGGCAACACCACGCCGGGATTTACCCGGGTAGGGTCCTCGAGCAATGCCTGCATGGTCAACGGGCCGGGGATGTCGAAGTTTATATACGAGTAGCTGGTAAACAGGCGTGTTTCAATATCCTCGTTGAACCTGTACCCGACATTTCCCAACAGGTTGAATTTCTCGTTCTTGTTATGCTGCCTGAACCCGTCTTGTTTTCCTACAGAGAGTGTCCCGCTAAGATCCCATTTATCCCAATGATTGCCGTAATGCGCCAATCCCGAATAGTAGTTGTGCGATCCGGTCTCTATTTTTGTATAAAGCCCCGGTGAACTTATTCCAGTATAGGTGTTAAAGTTGATGGTTCCCCCCAGGGTCGCGGCCCCGTAACGAAGCGCGTTTGCCCCTTTCAACACTTCCACGTACCGTGCCGCCGAGGGGTCAAGCGCGCCGGTAACGTATGAACCGTCCGCGAAGTTGACGGGAATTCCGTCTTGCGACAGGTACACGCCGCGTCGCTGGGGATTACTTTGAATACCACTCCCGCGGATATTTAAGCGGGGCAGGTCGTTTGAACCGAAGGACTCCTGAGTCATGACTCCCGGCGCGAAACGTAAGGCATCCTTGAATGTCTCCAACCGTCCGGCAGCCGGGTCTACTTTCACGATGAAAGTACCGCCGGCTATCCGCTCGTGTGTCTTTTCCAGCGACCAAAAAGAGGGACTCGTGAGGCTCTGTTTTGATGAAACAACCACCACTTCATCCAGTAAAAAGCTACGGGGTTCTAATACAACTTGGAGCGACTTCGCGTTTTCCGCGCGGCAAGGCAACTCTTTCGTTACATATAACGAGTGCTTGAACTGTATTGTATAGATACCGCCGGGAATCGTTAGGTTGAACTTGCCGTCCGTGCCGGTATATGTTTTTAAAGAGAGGGTATCAATGCTGACTGTCACGTGAGGTACGGGCAGACCTTTCTCATCCCTTACCGTACCCGTTATGTTAAGCTGCTGCCCGCGCGTTATAATAGGTGGCAATAGTAGATAAAATAAAAGAGGTAAAGAACGATATATGTAGTGTGAAAACATTGACCTTTATTGTAAACTGAAATGACGAGAGATAACCCGTGAACGGTGATATTCATCTTTTCGATTACAAAATTAGTGGCAGCCAACGCGAGTATCAATACCAATAAATGGGAGTATTTGGCGTATTTTATGGTGCTTTTTGGGTATTAATTTGTATTTTTAACATTTTCTTTTCACAATCTGCTTGATTTGTCCCACGTTTAAGTATACGATCCTCCTTATCGAATTAAGAACGGGCAAGCATAAAAAAGCCCTTTATTGGCAGTAATTACCAGTAAAGGGCTAATTGTTTTAATCCGGTCTCGGGATTACAGGTCGTATGCTTCCCGGTCGAATTTCTCGTAGCGGGGTGGGGAGGGGGCGTAGCTATTATCGTCCCAGAGCGAGCTGGTGATCATCAAGTCAGCACTGTACCGGTTGCAGGCGATGGGGATGTTGTGTACCCGGCACTGCCGGAGCAACATCATGATGTCGGCCTCGTGCGGTTGCGCGTTCAGGTCATCGATCAGAAACACCGCCAGATCGATCTCTTTGCGGACCACCATGGCCGCTATCTCGGCATCGCCGCCCATGGGCCCCGAGTTCATTATGGTGAAATCAGGATTTACTCCCTCTTTCGCGAGGGCGTCGCGCACCAGGGTGCCGGTTGTTCCGGTGCAGACAAGGTGGTGCTCCGACAGGAAGTCGGAGTTAAAGATTACCCAATCCACCATGTCAGACTTCCGGTGATCGTGCGCCACGAGGGCTATAGTTAGTTTTCGTCTCATTATTTTAAAAATTTCAGGTTCCAAGTCCCAATATCCTCAGTTTCCGGTCCACATTGGCACATTAATCATATTGGCACATTAGTCACATTAAATTCCCAGTTCTTCGCGAATCGCGTCTATTTTTTCGTCGGTTACTTTCCTTGCTTCTCCTATCTCTTCACGGGCTTTTATTGCCGGACCCTTGACCTCGATGTAATATTTGATCTTGGGTTCCGTTCCCGAAGGGCGGATCGACAGCTTGGTGCCGTCTTCGGTGAAGTACTGCAACACGTTCGACGTGGTGGTCATCTCCAACGCCACTTGCTCGTTCCGCACGCGGTCCACGCCTTCCAGCTTGGCAAAGTCCTTGATAAAGGTAATCGGCGACCCACCCAGGGACACGGGAGGATTGGCACGATACTCCTTCATCATCGCCTCGATCTCGTCGGCTCCCTCTTTGCCTTTCTTGACTAGGGATACACCTACCTCCTTCGAGTAACCATATTCCACGTAGATATCCTCCAGCAGCTGGTACAGGGTCTTTCCGTTATCCCTTGCCCAAGCGGCGATCTCCGCGAAGAGCGTACAAGCCGAGACTGCGTCCTTATCGCGGACAAAATCGCCTGCCAGCACACCGTAGCTCTCTTCGCCCCCGCCGATGTATTTCTTCACCCCTTCGTTCTTGCGGATGATCTCGGCAATCCATTTGAAGCCGGTGTAACAGTCGAACATCTCGATCCCTTTCCGATCCGCGATAATTTTTACCAGCTCGGTAGTGACGATAGTCTTTACCATGTACTCTTTCCCGGTGAGGAGTCCCAGCTCTTCGCGGCGGGTCATCAGGTAGTAAAGGCACAGCAACATGGTTTGGTTGCCATTTACCAAGATAAAGTTGCCTTCGTTATCCCGGATGGCCGTTCCTATGCGGTCCGCGTCGGGGTCGGTAGCCATCACCAGGTCGGCATCGGTCTCGATGGCCCTCTTGATGGCCAGGTCCAGCGCGGCAGGCTCTTCGGGATTAGGAGAAATCACGGTCGGGAAATTGCCACTGATCACGTCCTGTTCCGGCACGTTGATGATGTTGGTGAAACCGATGGCTTTCAAGGCGTCGGGAATCAGCGTGATGCCGGTACCGTGAATGGGCGTGTAAACGATCTTGAGATCCTTAAACCGTTCAATCGAACCGGGGGAGAGCACCAGCTTCTTCACCTCCTCGATGAAAGCCTTATCCATATCCTTGCCGATGATCTCGATCAGTTTCTTGTTCCCTTCAAAACGGATGTCATCGATCGATTTCACGCGGTTTACTTCTGCGATGATATTCTTATCGTGTGGGGCAAGCACCTGGGCGCCGTCGTTCCAGTAAGCCTTATAGCCGTTATACTCCTTCGGGTTATGTGACGCGGTGATCATGATACCGCTTTGGCATCCCAGCTTGCGGATGGCGTACGATACCAGCGGGGTGGGGCGCAGGTCTTCGAAGAGGTAGACCTTGATACCATTGGCACTGAATATATCGGCCGTGAGTTCAGCAAACACGCGGCTGTTATTGCGGCAATCATGGCCTATTACCACCTTGATCTCTTCCAGCCCGGCGAATTCCGTTTTCAAGTAGTTGGCGAGCCCTTGCGAGGCAGCGCCCACGGTGTAACGGTTCATGCGGTTGCTGCCGGCGCCCATGATACCGCGCAGTCCACCCGTGCCGAACTCCAGGTCCTTATAAAACGCGTCGATAAGCTCCCGCTTATCCTCGTTGTCGAGCATACGCTGTACCTCTGCTTTCGTTTCCACGTCGTAATTATCGTTTAACCAAGACATAGCCCTGTCCGTTACGCGTGCGATTAAAGTTTCATCTTCCATATCTAAAATCGTGTTTAATTCTCTTGTTAAATATTTTTGCTTCTTATTCCACGGGCAATACCTTGTACTTGTCGCCTGTCTGGTCGACCACCTTCCGGTAGAATTCGTTGGAATACCCCGGCCGGACGGGGTTGGCCGGTTGGCCATACGGGTTGCGTTGGAACTGCCCGTTCTCTTCCCGTTTCACCACGCCATCGATGTACTTGACCATGAGGTATTCGCCCAGCTTCTTCCATTCTGCCACGCCCTCGTTCACCCGTCCATTCGTGTACCCGGTAAGGTAATGGATAGCTTCGGGGCGTGATTGGTTGTAGAGCGCGAGGGCTTTCTCCTCTACCGTCGGTCCCGACGTTTCAAACTGGTCTTCAAGTCGCGCTTGCACTTTTTTCATATCTTCGCTCATGTCGCTGTACCGGGTGTACACCATGTTGGAAACCCAATTATGGATCCAGAAGGCCGACGTCCAGGAGAAGTTCAGCAGGTCGCCATTGCCAATCGCCATCTCGTGCGGTACTTCGGTATGGCCGCAATAGAAGGGGTAATAAACGGTTTGGGCGGCATCGTCGATACCAAACCAGAGGATTCCCCCGATCTCGTTGGGCAACCACGAGCGCATCTGTGCCACGAACGAGAACGCGGTCTGCTGCGTGGCGATGGGCCGTTCGTTGCAATAAGCTACCGAGTCGAGCTCGTAGGTGAGGGGCGACCAGCGGTAGGGTGAGTTGAACGGGCCCGCGCCCACGTCGAAGCGCCAGTCGAGTTCCGTACCCTCGTAGTGGTCGCGCATCATCTGTTGAATATCCCGCGCGCTCAGTTTCCTGTCGGGCTTGATATACAGTGGCATGGGGTCGGTGGTCTTTCCCTGCGCGTAGGTAACGTACTGGCCCATATCTTTGTTCACCTGGTTGAAGAACGACCAGACGCGTGCCTCGCAAAACCGGAGGGCTCCAAAGTCGAGCGGGGCATAGGCTCGCGCAAAGCTGAAATCGGCATCCGCTCCCTCGAAGTATCCCTTCTCACGGGCAAACGAGACCACGTCGGGCGCGTAGAGACAGTTCTCCGGGTCATCCAACGGGAACTGCTGGATCCGTGCCTGGTTAGCGTGTGCCGTTACGCAATCGTCGGGGATGCGCACGGCCACCCACACGGCCCCCTTGTTGGCGGGACCTTTCCCGATCATCTCCATCACCCATACTTCCTCGGGATCGGCAATCGAGAACGACTCGCCGGAACTGTAGTACCCATGTTCTTTTACCAAGTCAGTCATCACCTGGATGGCTTCCCGGGCGCTCTTGGCCCGCTGTAGCGTGATATAGATCAGGCTGCCGTAATCCATGATACCGGTAGAATCGGAGAGCTCGCTTCGTCCCCCGAAGGTGGTCTCGGCAATCGCCAGCTGGTGTTCGTTCATGTTGCCAATCACGTTGTAGGTCTGCAGGGCCTGGGGTATTTCGCCCAAGTATTTCCCCGAGTCCCACTCGTACACTTTCAGCATCTCGCCGGGATTATACTGTTGGGCGGGCCAGTGGTATAACTCCCCGTATAGGCCATAGGAATCGGCCGCGTAAGAAATAAGGGTGGACCCATCGGTGGAAGCTTTTTTCCCCACGAGCAGGTTCGTGCAGGGATAGGAGGGCGAGATAGCAAGGAAGGCTATCATCGCGGTCAAAAGCACTTTTCTCATTCGGTAATCTGTTTTGATTTTATCATCTACAATGTAAAGATACCTTTTTTTGTTTAATCTTCCCAAACGGTAGCTTCGATATTTTTATATTCGTGCAAAACCATTGGCGTAAAACGAAAAAAAACCTATTTTTGCCTGTTCAATCGCGTGGGCGTGTAACTACCGCGTGAAATGGATGAAAATGAACTATTTCGTTAAGCAAGAGCAGAAGCAAAGCTTGCTTTGGTTATGCCGAGCGCAGAAATAGTCTAATTCTAATGAACGGTTCGTATGCGAGAAAACGCGAGAAAAATAAGATCCAACCGCTTCCTGGGGCTAACGGCCTACCAGATTGTTATCTTGTTGGTATTGATTGTGGTGCTCTTTTTCTTTAGCGACAGCAGCATTCCAAAACGTTGGAAGTACGAGTCGGAGATCAAGGACCTGGAATCCCAGATAGACTATTACCGGAACCAGACGGAAATCGACAAGGAGAAATTAGACGAGCTTCAATCCAATACCGAGGACCTCGAGAAATTCGCGCGAGAAAATTACCTGATGAAGAAAGAGAACGAGGAGATTTTTATCATCGAGTAAGCGGCCTCCTTTCAATTATTTTATCGTTAAATCGAAAAAAAAGCGATATATTTGTAGCTGTAACTAATCGTTTCTTGACATATAAAATGAAGGATATTTTATTTCGCCTTTCCGGTTTACTGATACTGGGATCGGCGGCTCTTTACTTATTTGAACCTGTCATAGCACCATGGATCATGGCCGGTTCGGTGGCCCTGTTCTCGGCACTCACTGTCGCCACGCCTTACCCCGGGAAGAGTATCCGGGGAAAACGATTATTCAATTTCCAGTTATTCGCCTGCCTCCTGATGATCGTGAGTACCTACCTGATGTTTCGCGACCGCAACGAATGGGCACTTTTCATGATCGTGGGGGCCCTGCTTTTGCTTTACTCGGCCATAATGATTTCGAAAGCGCTTGAAAACGAAGATAGAAGATAACAGCTGACAATATTCTGTTCATCATAGTTGCATCAACTTGTTGTGTATGAATAAAAGTGTACTTGTAATAGATGATAATTTAACAATTTGCTTGATGTTGAAGTCCTGGTTGGCGAAAAAGGGCTTCAACGTGGAGATAGCTACCAACGTGGAGCAAGCAAAACAGATGATCAAGGAACACCCGTTTGATCTGATTCTTTCGGATATCCGCATGCCCGAGAGCGACGGGTTTGCCTTGCTATCGTGGGTTAAGAAATACGATTCGGACATGTTGGTTATCATGATGACCGGGTTTGCCGATATCGAATCGGCGGTGGAGTCGATGAAATCGGGCGCGTCCGATTATATCGCCAAGCCCATCGAGCCGGAATTACTGTTCCGTAAAATCGACGAGGCGTTTACCGCGCAAGAGAACTTCAATAAGACCCATAACCTGTCAAACGATTTTATAAAACCACCCGGGGAGAGCTACAAGAAGCTTTTCGGGCAATTGGACCTCTTGGCCGAAAACAACACTCACGGCTTGATCATCGGGGATAGGGGAAGCGGCAAGGCATCGGCCGTAAAGTATATCTACGAGAAGGGGATCCCGTACGTCAAGCCTCTCGAGGTTTTCGACGCGGGACAATCGCCGAAAGGGCAATACCTTCAAGACGGATCCGGGGCCAACGGCTCGCCCCTGATGGAGCAGTTTACCGCTGCCAAAGGTGGATTGCTCTGCGTCCGGGAGATAGACCAACTCAACATCCGGCTGCAAAACGAGCTGCTGTCCATTTTAACCCGTCAATCCAAAGGAGAAGGATTCACGCGGGTGATCGCGATCACCGAAAAACAAAAGCCGGAGCTGGAAAAAGCGTTGATACCCAAGTTGTATCACCTCCTGGAAAACGAGGCAGTACTCCTCCCCTCGCTGAAAGGGAAGGGACAGGAAATATCATTTTTCACCCTTCATTTTCTCCGGTTTGCTAACCAGACGCTCAATAAAGAAGTCAATGCCATAGATCCTGCCTTGCAGGAAAGACTGCTGCAACACGATTGGCCCGGCAATATTCAAGAACTGAAAAATTGCGTCATCAAAGCCGTCTTGTTAACCGAAGGGAATCGCTTAGGGGTAGAACTGATTCCCGTGCTTTTTGAACAACACGGTACTAACGGCGCTAATGCCGCGAAGCCGATCCTGCAGAAAGCGATGCAAGGCCTCCGGAAAGAGAATTACGAGAAAGAAAAAATCAAGCAAGCGCTCGAGCTGGCAAAAGGAAATAAAACGATGGCGGCTTCTATCCTGAATATCGACCGCAAAACGCTTTACAACAAGATTAAACTCTACAACGTTTCGCTGGAATAACCTCTTTTATACTTCAGATGAAAAAGAAAGGATCAACGAAGACCAAGTTCACCGTGATGATAGGGTACGTGCTGGTGATGGCCGTGATGGCTTTCGGGCTGATTGCGCTCTATAACAACCTGGTGGATTACTCGAACAAGAAAATCAATAACCAAGACCTGTCAGAGCTGTTGGTCGTGAGCAACACGCTGTCGCTTCTCTACGAGATTGAAAGCGAGCAGAACCTGTTCACACCCGGGAGCGCGGAAAACTACTTCCAAAAGTACGATTCCATCGTTCCCGCGATAAATGACAACCTTGGCGTGCTGAAGGAAGTCGCCACCGGTACGGCCCGGTTGGTAAAGCTCGACTCGATCGCGTTGTTGGTGGATATGAAAAGGGAAAACCTGCAAGAGATGGCCGTTTTACTCGACTCCCTCAGCCGGTCCCCCACTATCGTGCGACAAACAGAGAGCAGCCTCGTGCCGCGGGAACTCAACCGGGAGATATCTAACTACTTGGAGAGCAGGAACCTGAGCGGGGCGGGTGAAAGCCGAAGCGACACGAGCGTGGTAGCGGGAGAACGAAGACGGTTCTTGGACCGGGTGAGGGATGTATTTGACGGGCGTGCCGACTCGACCGTCGTGATTGAAAGCAGGTCGGTCGTGACCGGCAAAGAACTCACGCTGATCGTGGATACCCTGATTAACAAGGTGCGCTACTCCGAGAGGCTTGACTTGGCGCGACAACGACACTTTCAGCAAGCCTTTTTGGAGCGACAGGAGCGGATGATCCTGACCAACCGGATGCTTACCGGGCGAATCGACGACCTGCTTAAAGAGATTGAACAGGAAGAGATGGCCAAGTCGGTTCAACTCTTGATCGACAAAGAGGAAGCGCTTACTCGCTCGGAAGACACCATGCGGATGGCCTCGCTCATCGCCCTCCTGATCGTGCTGGTATTTGGCGCGTTGTTCCTCGTGGATATCAACAAGAGCCAACGCTACCGGAAGCAACTGGAGGCATCCAACCGGCGCGTGTCGGATTTACTGGCGGCCCGGGAGCGATTGATGCTTACTATCTCGCACGATATTAAGGCACCCATGAGTTCTATCTTGGGATACCTGGAGCTAATGGACGGTAAGGCGAGCAACGCGGGGACAACCGAAGAACGTCCCGAGAAACTCGATGAGAACGAGTGGCAGAAGTACAGGGAGTACCTCGCGAATATGCAACAGTCGGGAGAGCACGTGTTGCAGCTGGTCTCTACCTTGTTGGATCACCATAAGCTGGAGTCGGGAGCGTGGAACATGAAGGAGTCGAATGTCAACCTCCGGGCGTTAATCGATGAAACCGCCCGAAGCTTCGAGCCCTTGGCCACCCGTAAAGGGTTGGCGTACCGGGTTGATAACCTGCTGTCGCAAGACCGCGCGTACCGCGTTGATCCATACGTGATGCGGCAGGTTATGAGCAACCTTCTCTCCAACGCCATCAAGTACACGCCGCAGGGAAGCGTGTCGGTCGTTGCACGCGAAGAGGCCCGGGAGGGGGCTCCTCGCCTGGTGTTTAGCGTGACTGATACCGGTCCGGGCATCGATCCGGCCGATCAAGAGGTTGTATTCCAGGATTTCAAACAACTTGACGGATCCCCGGGTCAACCGGAACGGGCCGAGGGCAGTGGACTGGGATTGGCCATCACCAAGGGGTTCGTGGACGAGATGAAAGGAAGTATCCGGGTGGAGTCCAAGGGGGGGGGCGGCTCGGAGTTTATCGTCGTGCTTCCCTTGGAGCCCGCGCGAGAAATCGCGTCGTTGGAAAGCGATGAGCATGAAACCCGTGAGGAGGATCTTCCCCGGGAAGAGATGGAGAAAATAAAGGGGACCACGGTACTGGTGATCGACGACGATCCCGTGCAGCTTAAAATGACCAGCGAGATGCTGGTACTGGCCAACGCGAAGGTGGTTACCGAGCAGTACCCCGAACGCGTACTTCAACTACTGGAGAAACAGCGGTTCGACCTGCTGTTCGTGGACCTGCAGATGCCCGGTATTGACGGCGTCGCGCTTGTAAAAAAGATACGCCAATCAACGAATGATGCCGTGCGTCAACTGCCCGTCGTTGCTCTTTCCGCTCGATCAGACACCTCCCGAGACGAACTGGAGGAGGTCGGCTTCACCGGTTTTCTAACCAAGCCTTTCTCATCCCGAAAGCTTTATGCCGTTACCGCGCATTTCGCACGTCGCGAGAAGAAAGACATCTCCTCCGCGGGTAAATCTCCTCACGACAGTGCATCCTTCGAATCATTTTTCCCTGATAGTTCCTCGCGAACAGACAACGCGGGGGGCGTGCGAGCACTGATCGACTTCGTGAAGGAAGATAAAGAGGCGTCCTTGGACATCTTGCACTCGTTTGTGAAAGAGACTACCCGGTACACGAACACGTTAAAAGCGGCATTTGCCAAGGGCGACCTTGACGCGGCAGGTGAGACCGCCCACACGGTATTGCCGTTAGCACGCGTGATAGGAAATGATCCCGCGGTCTCCCGGTTGGAACGCCTGGAAAGGCGGGAACCGTTAGCACCCGCGGAAGAACAAACCGTCTTGGACTGGCTGGAAGAGCAAGTAAAAGAAGCCGAAAAGTTAGCGGGCAAAATGGAGTCACAGCCGTGAGAAGGGAAGGGCAACAAGACGATTCCGCGATGAACGCGGACCAGGTCAAGGGGTTCAAACGCTACCTGATGCTGGAAAAAGGCCTGTCGCCTAACACCATCGACGCGTACCTGAGCGACTTGCAAAAACTGGTAGAGTTCGCGGAGAGCAAAGGGATCGCCCTCGAAGCGCTCGAGACGGCTCACTTGGAAGAGTTCCTTGCCGGGTTGCACGATCAAGGCTTGTCGGCTCGTTCCACGGCACGGGTTATCTCCGGCATCAAATCGTTCTTCCGGTTCGTGACGGGGCAAAAAGAGGGGAAGGACGACCCGAGCACGCTGCTCGAGGGCCCCAAGGTAGGGCTAAAGCTCCCCGTCGTTTTATCGGTGGAAGAGATCGATGCGCTCCTATCGGTCATCGATGTCTCCACGGCCGAAGGCACGCGCAACTACGCCATCATAGAAATGCTCTACAGCTGCGGCTTGCGCGTCTCGGAACTCACGCACCTCCGGTTCACGGAACTCTACTTCGACGAGGGTTTTATCCGGGTGGAAGGAAAAGGAGAGAAGCAGCGACTGGTGCCCATTTCCGACACGGCCATACAGAAGGTGCGGAACTGGCTCCCGTATCGCGGCGAGGTCAACGTGAAGAAGGGACACGAGGAGTTCGTCTTCGTCAGCTCCCGTGGTACGGCAATCTCCCGGGTTACCGTCTTCCATTACGTGAAGCAGTATGCCCAAGCCGCCGGGATACAAAAAGATATCAGCCCGCACGTCTTCCGCCACTCGTTCGCGACCCACCTGCTGGAGCGGGGTGCCAATATCCGGGTGATTCAAGAGATGCTGGGGCACGAAAAGATTACTACCACCGAGATCTATACCCATCTCGACCGGCATTTCCTGCGGCAAGAGATTATCGAGCATCACCCGAGGAACAAGTGAGACTGATGTACTGATGTGTTGATGTGTTGATTTGCCAATGTGACTAATGTGACTAATGAGATTAATGTGAAATGAAGCCTCGAATTTGAAATTTAGAGGAAAAACAATCGAAGCTGCGGGATTATTTTATATATTTGCTAAAAAAAGAATAACATATGAAGTTTATAGTTTCAAGTGCCACGTTGCTGAATCATTTGCAGGCCATCAGCCGGGTTATTAATGCCAAAAATACACTGCCCATCCTGGATTGTTTTTTGCTGGATGTGAAAGGGAGCACGTTGACGCTCACCGCGGCCGATAACGAGACGCGGTTGACCACGACGGTGGAAGTGAGTAGCGTGGAGGGAGAAGGAAACCTGGCTATCAACGCCCGGAACCTGCTTGACCCGCTACGAGAACTGCCCGACCAGCCACTCACCTTTGATATCAACGATGAGACGCTGGAGGTATTTATTTACTACCATAACGGGAAATACAACTTCGTGGGGAACAAGGGAGATGAATACCCCGAGCCAAAGGCTCTCAAGGATTCTTCCATGACACTGGGCGTGGAGGCCGAAACGCTTTTCTCGGGCATCAACCGTACCGTGTTCGCGACAGCTGACGATGAGCTTCGACCGGTAATGAACGGTATCTATTTTGATATCACGGCGGACGACCTCACGTTCGTGGCTTCCGACGGCCATAAGCTGGTGCGGGTAACCACCACCGAAGCGAAAGGCGAGGGACGGTCGTCGTTTATCCTTCCCAAGAAACCGTCGAACCTCTTGAAGTCACTCCTGCCAAGAGAATCGGGCACGGTGGAGATCCGGTTCGACGAGAACAACGCGTACATCACCATGGAGTCGTACCAAATGGTATGCCGCTTCGTGGAGGGACGTTATCCCAATTATAACTCCGTGATACCGGAAAATAACCCCAACATGGTGACCCTCGACAGGCTGACACTGCTCAATGCCCTGAAACGAGTAGCCGTTTTCTCCAACCCGGCAAGCAGCTTGGTTAAACTTCAACTCTCGGAAGATAAGATCGTGGTCTCGGCACAGGATATCGACTTCCTCACCGCGGCAGAGGAGACCATCCCGTGCAGCTATGCGGGCAATGTAATGAACATCGGTTTTAAAGCAGGGTTCCTGATTGATATACTCAATAATATTCCCTCGGCCGACGTGCGAATCGAACTTTCCGACCCGTCAAGGGCTGGATTGATCCTCCCCGTGGAAAAAGAGGAAAACGAAGAGATGCTGACACTGCTGATGCCCATGATGTTGAACGATTAAATAGCCCTGTTAAATGGAATTAAACCTTAAGAACCCGTTGGTTTTCTTTGACTTGGAAACCACCGGGCTGAACATCACACGCGATCGTATCGTGGAGGTATCGCTCCTGAAAGTGTTTCCCAACGGGAAAGAAGAAGTCAAAACACGACGTATTAATCCCGAAATGCCTATCCCCCCGCAATCCACGGCCATCCACGGGATCACGGACGAGGACGTGAAAGATTGTCCCACCTTCAAGCAGGTAGCCAAGTCGCTGGCCGACCAACTCGAGGGATGTGACCTTGCGGGATTCAACTCCAGCCGCTTCGACGTACCCATGCTGGCGGAGGAGTTCCTGAGAGCAGGAGTGGACTTCGACATGAGCAAACGGAAGTTCGTGGACGTGCAGATTATCTTTCACAAGAAGGAGCAACGTACCCTGGAAGCAGCTTACGCCTTTTACTGCGACAAGAAACTGGACAACGCGCACTCGGCCGAAACCGACACGATTGCCACCTACGAGGTGCTGAAATCGCAACTCGACCGCTACCCCGACCTTACCAACGACATAGAAGCGCTCTCGAAGGATTACTCCAGCTTTAACAACAACGTGGATTTTGCCGGCCGGATGATCTACGACGAAAAAGGGGTTGAACTCTTTAATTTTGGTAAACACAAGGGGAAACCGGTGGCGGAAGTGTTAAAAAATGAACCCAGCTATTACTCGTGGATCATGGACGGTGATTTCCCGTTGAACACGAAACAGGCACTTACTAAAATCCGCCTTCGCTCGATGAATAACTAAGCTCGCGATGAGCTACCAAGTTTGTGGTGAATACTAAGTTCGCCGTGAACAGCCCAATTTTACCCGTGAAGTCGGGATGTAAAAAAAACAAAGGATGGCACGCTTTTTTATTACCCTGGCCTATAATGGAAAAAATTACGTGGGTTGGCAAATCCAGCCCAACGGGATAAGTATCCAGCAAACGTTACAGGAAGCCTTCTCTACCATCTTGCGAGTTCCGGTAGAAGTGGTGGGAGCGGGACGGACCGACGCGGGTGTGCATGCCCGCGCGATGGTGGCTCATTTCGATTGGGAGGGCGAGCCATTCGCGAGCGAAGATCTGGTGCACAAGCTTAATAATTTCTTGCCGCGGGATATCTCCCTTTCTGCTATACAGCCGGTGCACCCCGACGCGCACGCCCGCTTTGACGCGCTTTCCCGCACCTATACCTATCACGTGGCCACGACCAAAGACCCTTTCATGTACCCGTTTCACTACCGGCTTCATTATACCCCAGATATGGCCCTGATGAACAGGCTTTGTGCCGTGCTGAAGGAGTACGAGGATTTTACCAGTTTTAGCAAGTTGCATACCGACGTGAAAACCAACAACTGCCGTATCTTCCATGCCGAATGGGAGCAACAAGGGGAGACTTTCTTCCGGTTCACCATCCAAGCTGATCGTTTCCTGCGAAACATGGTGAGGGCCATCACCGGCACACTGCTTGAAGCGGGTAGGGGGCGGCTCGACGAACGGGGCTTTCGCCGTATCATCGAAGCCCGGAACCGGAACGTCGCGGGAGATTCCGTGCCGGGCCATGCCCTCTTTCTTGAAAAAGTAGCCTATCCCGACGATATTTTGCTGTAACCTTTTTTCCTTTCTCATCCTTTTACCACGTATCCCTTTTATTTTTCCTACCTCTATTCGCGTAAAAAAAAACGCGGCAAACCATCGTGTGGCTGCCACGTTAAAAGATGCATCGCTTTCGCGTGCATTAAATCGCTCCGCGTATAAATCAATCGTTCATCGAGATCAGGAACTCCTCGTTGCTCCGGGTACGCCTCAGGCGAGTAAGCAAAAATTCCATTGCTTCTACCGAGTTCATGTCTGCTAAGAAGTTACGTAGAATCCACATGCGGTTGAGTGTTTCATCCGACAAGAGCAAGTCGTCGCGGCGAGTGCTCGACGCGATGATATCCACCGATGGGAAAACGCGCTTGTTGGAAAGTCTCCTATCCAGCTGCAGTTCCATGTTACCGGTTCCCTTGAACTCCTCGAAGATCACGTCGTCCATTTTTGAACCGGTCTCGGTCAGTGCCGTCGCGATGATGGTGAGCGATCCGCCGTGCTCGATGTTACGAGCTGCCCCGAAGAACCGTTTTGGTTTATGCAGCGCGTTGGCGTCCACCCCTCCGGAGAGTACCTTCCCCGACGCGGGTTGCACGGTGTTATACGCGCGTGCCAACCGGGTAATCGAGTCGAGCAGGATCACCACGTCGTGTCCGCATTCTACCAGTCGCCGTGCCTTATTAAGCACGATCTCGGCAATTTTCACGTGGTGGTCGGCCGGTTCATCAAACGTGGACGCGATCACCTCGGCATTCACGCTTCGTTCCATATCGGTTACCTCTTCCGGGCGCTCGTCGATAAGGAGGATGATCATGTATACCTCGGGATGGTTATCGGCAATGGCATTGGCAATATCCTTCAGGAGCATGGTTTTACCTGTCTTGGGTTGTGCCACGATCAGGCCGCGCTGCCCTTTGCCGATGGGTGAAAACATGTCCACCACGCGGCACGAAAGGTTGTCGCTATGTCCCTTGGTGAGGTTGAACTTCTCGTTGGGGAATAGCGGCTTCAGGTGATCGAACGGCACGCGATCGCGCACTTCGTCGGGCAGTCGCCCGTTAATCTTGTCGACCTTTACCAGCGGGAAGAATTTTTCACCCTCTTTCGGGGGACGAATGGGGCCTTCAACCACATCCCCCGTTTTCAAGCCAAAAAGGCGAATTTGAGATTGGGAGACGTAGATGTCATCGGGCGAAGACATGTAATTGTAATCGGATGACCGTAGGAACCCGTACCCGTCAGACATGATCTCCAGTACCCCCGATGCAGTTAGGATGCCGTCGAAGTCATACCCGGGGTCTTTCTCTTTTTCCTTTTCCCGTTGTTGCTGTTGCTGCTGCTGAGCCGGCTGTGGGGCCTTTCCTTGTTGTGCCTGTGCCTGCGGTTGCTTGGGTTGCAAGGGGGATGGAGAGACCAAGTCTTGCAGCGACATCCGTTCACCCACGGGTGGAATATCTTTCTTGGGAGTAGCCGCTACCTCTTCGTTCGGTGTATCTTCTGCTACTACCAAGGGCAAGGTCGCGGGTGGAGGAGTCGTTTTTTTTGCCTCGTTCCTGTGTTTAGAAGAACGGAATACCAGTTGGATAGGCTTATCGGCTGCTTTTGGAGTTTCCCCTTCATCCTTTTTGTCGCTGTTTTCCGCCGGTGGGTTGCTCTCTGCTTTTTGCACGGGTCGCGATGCCGTCTCTGCTTTAACCTGTTCTGTTTTAACGGGTTCTATCTTAACCGATTCTGCTTTAGTTGCTTCCTCTATCTTTGTTTCCGAGGGAACATCCTCTTTCTTCACGATCTCGAGTCGCTTGGGGGAATCCACTTTCTTGACTGGCTCGATTCGCTTTGTTGTCCCGGTTTTCTCGAGAGACACCTCTTTTTTCACCGGTTCTTGCTGCTTAGTTGGTTGATCTTTCTTACCCGATCGATCTTTATCATCAGACGACGCGGCCGGTGCATTTCGTTTTGAAGGAGCCTTCTCTTTGTTCTTCGTGTTTTTGGTATTATCCGGCCGGTTCCTCGTCCCGCTGTTTTGCCTCGGTGGGAGATCGCTCAGCTTTTTCGTTTCAGCAATCGCTTGCTCGTCAAGGATTTTGTAAATGAGTTCCTCTTTCTTGTATGCATCGGGCCTTCTTATGCCCATCTCTTTGGCAAGGACCCGCAATTCTGTTGTAAGCTTTTCGTTTAGCTCAATAATGTTATAAGCCATGTAGGTGTATTGAAATTCGTTATGGTTTTAAAAAAATGTTGTGAATTATGCTCGTTTTCACGCTGGAGTCATTGGTTGATTTGCCCCGTGTTTATTAACGAGAATAGACGAGTATAATTTTTTTGAATTGAATTTGTAATGATAAACAGTAATATGAGTCAATTGTTACTGTTAAAGATACGCGACAAAGGTAGCATTTTTTTTGTAAACGCGGGGGGATTTCCCCGTTTTTTTGTTGTTCTTCCTATAATACGCCCCTTTTAGCGACTAAAACCGGAAAAAATCACTCGTCTTGCATGTTTAGCCGGTTGGAGTTGTCTCTACGTCTTTGCAGTTCGTTTTTGTAAATCAGCGACCTTCTGCTTTCCATCGAGTTGGCTCCCGTTTGTTCAACGAGCAGGTCGTGGGCTGTTGTTGCCCATGTATACGCTGCTTCCATGTCATCGATCATCTCGTATGCCAGCGCGATGTTATTTGCCGCCTTTCCTTTGTCTTTCTTGTTGGATCGCGTGTTATAATACGCTTCCCATTTTTCAATGGCTTCGGCCCATCTTGCTGCCTTGGCATGTGCCTCGCCTTCCTTCATCAATGAGCTGGCAGAGGTGTAATACCACCGGTCTTGCATTTCCCAGTGGGGAGCAAACACGTTGGTCATCTTCTCTGCTGCTCGCACCGCCAAGATCTTCATGGCCTCCTCTCGAGAGGGGATCATCGCGTCGGCATATGCCCTTCCATCTTGTATATCGAAGCCTTCCCACCGTAGGCTGTCGGTGTATTGTACCGCCGGGATCTTCCCTTCCATCGTGGGCATGTAAACACGCAACACGGAGTGTATCTTGCCCGTCATATCGCTGTAGGTGTATCCTTGCTGGCGAAAATGCTCCCTTTTATCGGTTTCGATGAGTAGCTTGTCGAGCGAGATGATCGCGTCGGCACCCGTCTCTTCGCGAATGGTATTCATTGTCCCGGGGAGAATGGGTTGTTCTTGGAAGAAATGGTCGTCGCTCCTTAACGGTTTGTTGTAGTAGAACACCCGGTGAAAATAATCCTCCTCATCAAGGAACTGCGCCAGCGCCTCGGTGTAAAAGATAGCGATGCTGTCAGAGGAGGCTTCTACTCGCTCTTTCCCCGCTTGCCCGAGAGGCTTGATATCGTGCCCCACGTCACCGGGTTGCTGCACCACGTTGTTCGCTATTACCACGGATAGCACGCGGGAGGGAAGCGTAACCTGGGCAGGTTCTCGCGTTTCTACAGTGAGGTACTTTATGCCGGCGCAACCACTCACCGTCAGTAAAAGGGCAAGAGTAATCAGAAATGAAGATGCTCGTTTCATACGATTAATATTTAAGAAGGCACGAGATGAAAAACAATGGATCGCCCGTCTTTCCAGGCAACAAATCTGTCTTCCGGGTTGCAAAGATACAGCATTAGCCAGACATTTCACATACTCGGCATGGAACTATTTCGTTAAGCCAAATGAACAAATTCAAGTTTTGGTTCGTGAAAGAATTTGATTGCAATATCAATGCCGATATCTAATTAACATTTTTACCCATCGAATGTTTTCCCAAGAAGCAAAAAAATGAACTATTCTGTTAAGCCGGATGAGCAGAGCCAAGCTTGCTTGAGCTATGCCACGGCGAAGAATAGTCTAAATTTATTGAACTATTTCGTTAAGCAACGGACAGAAGACAAACTTGTTCGGATGATGCCATAGCGCATAAAATGTCTAATTTTAATGAAATAAATAGCCCCTTACAGCAGGTTTTAACGCTCCTCCATGAGTAATTATTATAAAATCATTGTATATAGCTATCTTATATGAGGAAAGTCATTTTTTTGTATTTTTTTTTTACAAATTTGGCGTATATTCGCGATACATACGCTTTATAATAATACACGAACGAAACAAACAAAACTATTTCGATAAGTAAGAGCAGAAATAGTCTAAATTTAATGAACATGGCATTTAACATTATTGTGTTGGCCAAGCAGGTCCCCGATACACGCAACGTGGGGAAGGATGCGATGAAGGCCGACGGAACCGTGAACAGGGCAGCGCTGCCCGCCATCTTTAATCCCGAGGATTTAAACGCGTTAGAACAGGCACTGGGAATCAAGGACCGTTTCCCGGGCTCGAAGGTTACACTGTTGACCATGGGGCCGGGGCGTGCCGCCGACATCTTGCGCGAAGGGTTGTTCCGCGGCGCGGACGACGGGGTATTGCTGACCGACCGGGCATTCGCCGGGGCCGATACGCTGGCTACTTCCTACGCGCTGGCAATGGCCATCCGTAAGATTGGCGCTTACGACGTCATCTTGGCCGGCAGACAGGCCATTGACGGCGATACCGCGCAAGTGGGCCCCCAAGTGGCCGAAAAACTCGGAATCCCGCAAGTTACTTACGCGGAGAGCATCGAAAAAATTAAAGAAGGTAAAATCACCGTGAAGCGACGCCTCGATAACGGGGTGGAAGTGGTGGAATCCCCGCTTCCCGTGGTGATTACAGTGAATGGATCGGCACGCCAGTGTCGCCCGCGTAACGCCAAGCTGTTGATGAAGTACAAGCACGCGAAAACGGTGACCGAGCGGCAAGTGCAAAACCTCGATTACATCGATATATACAGCAGCCGCCCCTACCTGAACCTGACCGAGTGGAGCGTGGAAGACGTGGAAGCCGATAAAGAGCAATGCGGCCTATCCGGTTCGCCTACCAAAGTGAAAAAGATCGAGAACGTGGTGTTCCAAGCCAAGGAGAGCAAGCGGCTTACCGACGACGACTTCGATATCGAGGAGTTGATGAAGGAACTAATCGAGAGTCATACCATAGGGTAAAAAATCAAAATTGAACTGTTTCCCTGGCAAGAGAAACCCGGTACACAACCTATATCGGTGTTCTTGAAAATGGAGAGGGTTTAATTTAATAATAACCAATAAATGAACAACTTATTTGTCTATTTAGAAATAGAAGAGGGCACCGTGGCCGAAGTGAGCTTGGAACTGCTAACCAAAGGACGTTCGCTGGCCAATCAACTGGGGTGCCGGTTAGAAGCGGTGGCCGCCGGCAGCAATGTAGACGGCGTGGATAAACAGGTATTCCCGTACGGGGTGGACGTGTTGCACCTTTTCAAGGACGACCGCCTGTCGCCTTACACCACGCTGCCCCATACCTCGCTCATGGTAGAGCTGTTCAAGAAAGAACAGCCGGTGATTTGCCTCATGGGGGCCACGATCATCGGCCGGGACCTCGGGCCCAGGGTCTCCTCGGCCTTGGGGAGCGGGCTGACGGCCGACTGCACGTCATTGGAGATCGGTGACCACGAGGACCGGAAAGCGAAAAAGGTGTACGAAAACCTGCTTTACCAGATACGCCCTGCCTTTGGAGGCAATATAGTGGCATGGATCATTAACCCGGACCAACGCCCCCAGATGGCCACGGTGCGCGAAGGGGTGATGAAGAAGGAGGCCTTTGATCCCTATTACAAGGGAGAGACCGTGGAACATACAGTGAGCGATTACGTGAAAGAGGAGGACTTCGTGGTCTCCATTCTGGATCGGCACATCGAAAAGTCGAAAGTGAATATCAAGAACTCGCCCATCATCATTTCGGGTGGCTATGGGGTGGGCTCGAAAGAGAACTTCGACCTGCTCTATAAACTGGCCGACGTGCTGGGTGCCGAAGTGGGTGCTTCCCGCGCGGCAGTAGACGCGGGATACGTGGAGCACGAGCGGCAGGTTGGGCAAACCGGGATTACCGTGCGCCCAAAGGTATATATCGCTTGTGGTATATCGGGACAGATCCAGCACATCGCGGGGATGCAGGATAGCTCCATCATCATCTCCATCAATAGCGATCCCAATGCCCCCATCAACGCTATTGCCGACTACGTGATTACTGGCGAAGTGGAGAAGGTGATTCCCAAGATGATCAAGTATTACAAGAAGAACACGAAATAAAAAACAGGGAACAAAGAGAAGGCATGACCTTGCCTTTTCGTTCTACAAAAAATAGAAAAATGGCAAATTTTTATACAGATACACCGCAGTTTCAACACTACCTGCAACACCCGCTGATGAAGCGTATCGTGGAGTTGAAAGAGAGAAATTACGCGGACCAAGAGAGTTACGATCACGCGCCGATGGATTTCGAGGACGCCATGGATAGCTACGACAAGGTGCTGGAAGTGGTGGGCGAGATCTGCGGC